>Ga0209514_10001379_pt1 | contig 42288 bp, 34 predicted proteins | sample Subgrocontami58m_FD_187452 | JGI IMG/M metagenome (GOLD analysis project Ga0209514, IMG submission 187452) | Subsurface groundwater microbial communities from S. Glens Falls, New York, USA - GMW37 contaminated, 5.8 m (SPAdes) (version 3) | ecosystem: Environmental > Aquatic > Deep subsurface >...
GAGGCCCAAAAGCTGACCAAAGACCCGCTCTTGGCACCTCGCCCTGCCCCGGCACTCGCGGTCCGAACAGGCCAACTACCGCGTTTCGCGGGAAGCTCAGGCCCACATCGTATTGACAACGAGATCGCCTTCTCTACATAGTTTGTGCCCCGCGTAGGACTCGGCCATAAACATCGTGATGTTCTTCTCATACCGCGGCGTCACCCCAGTGATGTGCGAGACGGACAGCAACTCTTCAGAGCCAGTGGCTGAACGCTCGTCAACCTCGCGGTAATACCATTTGGCTGGCTTGACCTCCCAATGCTCCGGCACGTCGCCGAGCCATTCAACTCCGGAGGGCTTGAGGCGGACGTTGGGGTCGAGGCCGCGGGTGACGGCGCGGTGGACGATGGCCTGCTTCTGCTCCTCCAGCAGCTTGATCAGCTTTTGCTTTGCGCGGATGTAGCGCCGGATGCGCCGGTCGGCGTGGTCAAGGAAGCGCACGATGGCGTCTTGCTCTCTCAGGTTGTCCGGGTAGGGTATTAGCCGCCGGTAGGCGTCCTCCCGGTCTAGTCCAGGGACAGCCGAATCTTTTGAAACCTCGTCGAGGTTAAGCCAGCCTAGAACATACATGAGCCAGCGCAGATTTGCGTTGGTGAAGCGGTTGTCTACGAAGAAGGTGGTGTCAATCGCAAATACTGGACAGAATGAGAAATTCACTTTACCGAATGAACCCTTACGGCCAATGACTATGCAGGGTCTAAAGGTGTTCGCTATCCCATGAGACCCTACGCGGCCGTTAGACCCGTAGACAGGCACGTTGCCATCTTGACGCTCCTCATCTGGAAGAGAGTCTCCATATTCAAAGCGGCAGACACGTTTGAGCCGCCGCACCTCCCAATGCTCCGGCACCTGCCCCAGCCACGGCACGCCGGAGTCCTTGTAGGCGGGGTAGGGTTTGAGATCCTGCATCATCGCGGTTTCCCCGTGTCGGTAGGGGCAACCCTTGTGGTTGCCCGACCTGTGGGGGATTGGGCGTCCACGAGGGGCGCCCCTACGGGGTTGCCGTTGCCGGTCGCTACGTCCTGGGATCGGGCACCCACAAGGGGCGCCCCTACAGATGATTCCGTGGGTAGGCGAACGGGGTTCTCTGGGTCTTCCATCCAGCGGGCCGGATTGTCGGCGATGTACTGTCGTATACGGTCCAACGCCTCTTCATCGCGGATGATGTGCTCGTAATAGTTGCGTTGCCACAATTTACCGGGGAACGGCGACCATCCCAGGCTTTTCACGCCACGCACGAATTCGACCGTGGTCAATGATTTGTACGCGCCCACCACCGCCCCCAATGTGGTGGTAGGGGCAACCCTCGCGGTTGCCCCGGTGGCCGGTGCATTGGTCGTGTAGGCATGGGCGCCCACAAGGGGCGCCCCTACGGGGTTGCCGTTGTCGGTGGCCACGGCGCGGGATTGGGCGCCATCCGTTATCACGATGATGCCGTGAATGTGATTCGGCATGACGACGAACGCGTCCAGATCAATGCCTGGGAACCGTGTGGGCAATGAATCCCACACCGCAACCACCATGTGCCCTGCGTCGTTCACCTGCATGCCGTTTCCAACCATACTGCCAAACACGCAAGCCCGGTCCTGTGCGCAGATGGTGACAAAATACGCCCCGGCCTGCGCGTAATCGTAGCCTTTCAGGCGCACGGAGCTCCGGTGATGGCGGTCCGGGTCGGAGCGCGTCATCGCACGCTGCCTCCAATGATCTCGGAGAGCAACCCCTCCGTCTCCTTCTCCAACGCCAGGATGTCGGCGCGTATCTCATCCAGTGACCGCAGGGGCTGGGGCTTGTAGAAGTAGCGGGTGAAGCTGACCTCGTAGCTGGTCTTGACGCTCTCCGGGTCGTACCACGCATCGGCGGCGTGCGGCAGCACCTCGCGCCGGATGAAGGCCTCTATGCCGCCCGGCTCTTGGAGCGGCACCTGCTCGGTGTCGCGCAGCTCGCTGTCCGGCTCGTACTCGACGACCAAACCGGATCGGGCACCCACGAGGGGCGCCCCTGCCAGGAATCGTCCGCGTAACGGGTCGGGGTCAGCGCCTTTCTTGTGGATTTTCTTGATGACAGGCGGTGCGGTCTCGTCCACCTGTCCGTTGGCCTTCAGTTCCTTGATCTCCTTGGGCGTGTAGGCACGGTTGGGGTCTACTCCACGGATGCGCAGGGGCCGCTCTACCGTCACCTTCCAGTAGCCAAAGGCGGCATTGGCGAAGACCTTGGACTGCTCCGTCTCCTTGAACGCAAGGAACGTGTCGCAGATGCGCTGAATATCCTCCTCGGACAGCTCGCAGTTCTTTTTGCCAAGGTTCTTGCGCAGCGGCTTGAACCATGCTGTGGCGTCAATGAGCTGCACCTTGCCTTTGCGGTGCCCGGGCTTGCGGTTGGTCAGCACCCAGATGTAGGTGGCGATGCCGGTGTTGTAGAACATGTTGAGCGGCAGGGCGACGATGGCTTCGAGCCAGTCGTTCTCAATGATCCAACGGCGGATGTTGCTCTCGCCCTGGCCGGCGTCGCCGGTGAACAGGGACGAGCCGTTGTGCACCTCGGCGATGCGGCTGCCGAGCGGCGTGCCGTGCTTCATCTTGGAGAGCATGTTAGCCAGGAAAAGCATCTGGCCGTCGCTGGAGCGGGTCAGCAACGAGTACTCCGCGTCACCCGCGTGCTCGATGATAAAGCGCGGGTCCTTGATGCCGTCCTTGCCGCCCATGCGCTCCAGATCGCTCTTCCAGCTCTTGCCGTAGGGCGGGTTAGAGAGCATGAAGTCGAACTCGTGCGAAGGGAAGGCGTCGTTGGAGAGGGTTGAGTGCTCCGGCCCGCCGACAAGGTTGTCCGCCGCGTCGCCCTCGCCCGTGAGCAGGAGGTCGGCCTTGGCGATGGCATAGGTCTCGGCGTTGATCTCCTGGCCGTAGAGATGCGTGGCAACATGTTTGCCGCGCTCCTGTGCAAGCCCTCGCAGAGTCTCCTCACCCACGGTCAGCATACCGCCCGTACCGCAGGCGCCATCGTAAAGGAGATAGGTGCCGGACTCGACGTCGGCGGCGATAGGCAGGAAGATGAGTTTTGCCATGAGCCGCACCACGTCGCGAGGCGTCCAGTGCTCACCGGCTTCCTCGTTGTTGTCCTCGTTGAAGCGCCGGAGGAGTTCCTCGAAGATCGTGCCCATCGCGTGGTTGTCCAGGCCGGGATGCTTCACCGAGCCGTCTCCGTTCTTCACCGGATTCGGGCTCAGGTTGATGGCCGGGTCGAGCAGCTTCTCGATCAATGTGCCGAGTGCGTCGGCCTTGGAGAGACGTGGGATTTGGTTGCGGAACTCGAAGTTGTCGAGGATGACCTGGACGTTGGGTGAGAACCCGTCGAGGTAGGCTTCGAAGTCGGCCTTGAGCTGCTGCTGGCTGGCGCGGGCGCGGAGAGCGCTCAGGGTGAACTTGGACGTGTTGTAAAACGCTTGCCCCGCCGCCTGGCGAAGCGCCTGGTCCTGATTGGTGATGCCCGCCTTGTCGAGGGTTGCCTTCATGTCTAGGACGGCTTGCTTGGTCGGCTTCAGCACCGCGTCCAGGCGGCGAAGGACGGTCATTGGCAGAATAACGTCACGGTATTTGCCGCGCACGTAGAGGTCACGGAGCACATCGTCGGCAATGCCCCAGATGAAGTTCGTTATCCATGTCAGATCGCCGTTCGCCATCGTCAGCTCCTATTGGCGAATGAGGTCCTTGAGCGCAAAGTCCTACTCCGCCAGCTCACCGCCATCCATAACCAGGGATTGGCCGGTAACCAGGGAGGCCGCGTCCGAGCAGAGCCAGACGACAGCCGCGGCTACCTCTTCAGGCTCCCCGAGCCTCCCGTTGGGCTGCTTGGCTATTAGCCCTTCGATGGGTATGGCCAGCAGGGGCGTCCGGACCCACCCGGGGCAGACTGCGTTGACGCGGATGCCCTGCTTGGCGTATTTCAGCGCTATGGACTTGGTCAGGCCGAGTATGCCGTGTTTGCTGGCGCAGTAGGCGGGATTGACCGCCGAGCCTCGAAAGCCCGCGGTGGACGAGTTGTTGACGATCGCTCCCTTCCCCTGCTTGAGCATCTGCCGGACCTCGTACTTCATGGAAAGCCAGACGCCGGTCAGGTTGGTCGCGATGACGCGTTCCCAGTTGTCGTCTGCCCAGTAGTCTGTTCGTCCAGGCACCGCGACGATGCCAGCGTTGTTGAACGCGCAGTCAAGGCGGCCGTAGGTTTCCACAGCCCTGGAGACCAGTGCCTCGACCTCGGCAAGCACGGTCACGTCGGCCCTGACGAAGGATGCCTCACCTCCTGCGTCCCCGATCATCCTAACCGTCTCCTCCCCATCGCGGACCCGTCGGGCGCCGATGACGACCTTGGCGCCCTCTCTGGCCAGAGCCAGGGCGGAAGCCCTGCCGATTCCGGAGCTGCCGCCGGTCACCAGTGCCACTTTGCCCTGCAACACCCCTGCCATCCTGGCTTCTCCTTCGAACAACGCCGTGTGTATCAGGCGCCCGCTCGCTGAGTGTGGCTAGGCAACGGGCTGGACGTTCGCACACGCGCGACATGATTCCGACGCCTTCCTACTGACGCAGGGATTGTCCACCATTTGGCCCTGGGGTGCAAGGCGCAGACGTGACCGGTTACTGTCAAGGCTTAGTCGGGCTGAATCCAGGGACGGGCTAGGCATGCCAACAAGTTCCTTCCGGGAGCCCTCGATTCCAAGGGGTCTCTCCCTTACCTGCTACCCCCAACCAACGCAAATGTTACAGCAACGCCCTCGACAGCTTTGGGGCCTTGCCACATAACCTGAAACAAGTTTGACGATTGGCCTAAAGGGCTGGAGAACCTATCACTCATGGGCATGACCCTGGCCGAGAAGCTACTCGCTGCGCACTGTGACCGGCGCCAGGTGGGACCGGGCGAGTTGGTCAACGTCCGGGTGGACGTCGTTCTAGCCAACGACATCACGGCACCGCTAGCCATCAGAGGTCGTCGGGAGCGCGGCGCCCGCCAGCGCGCGGAGCATCGGCGCATGTCCTAGAGACACCCCAAATCAAGAGAGAAGTCAGGCACAGTGGGCAGCGCCTAGCCGGAGGGCTACAGCCCTTCGGCTAGGCGGTGATTACGGGTGTTGGCCTGCCACCCACAAAGCGTGCAGGAAACTTGTCTGCCGCCTCACACTACGAAAGCTGGGCGAGCTCTGATTGGGGGTCTGGGGCAGAGGGTATTCCCCCAATTGGATGGTGCCGCTACGAAATGCGGTTGGGGTAACCTTTCATTACCTGGAGGTCACGGCCAATCCGGTACTCCCACTTCTGTTCGCCGCTCTTCTTCTCCAGCTTGTCTGTCCACTGGCACTTGAGGACCAATACGTAGCAGTTCTTCTCTTTGTCGAACTTGTTGTTCTCCGTGCGCCAGATGGCATCGGACATTGTGGGCGCGAGGCGATTACGTTTGGCGTGGTCCAGGGCTTCCGCCTCCGCCCGCGCCACGTCCGCGTCCTTCACTTCAGGAATGACGACTGTAGGTTTCTCCTCGGTCTCCTGCCGGCCGAATACCCGCTTCCAGAATGACATGTCAGACCTCCTTAGAAAACGCGCGTCCCTGTCCCCCGTAGCCACGGGCATGCCACCCTTCACTGGCGGAATGATACCACGTCCGTTCCGCAACAGCACTTCGATAGCTTGACGGGGCCAATGTGATGAAATAGACTAGCGGCGTTCGCAAAGTAGGGGCGAAGCATCCGCGCTAGCATGTGTGGAGCCTGCGTACCGGCTGTGGATGCTTCGCCCCTACTGGGACTGAGGTAGTATACGGCTTCGTCATTCTGTCCTCAATGTCGCTCGGCAGTAGGGCCAGCCGACAACTTCTGCGGCGAGTGCGGCCACAGCCTCAAACAGGCGCCTTTGGCGCCCGTGGCTGCGGCGGCTCCACCCCCGTCGCCGCCTGCGGAAGTCGCCCGCCGGATAGACCTCAAGGACCTGGCCGGCGTTTTCCACAAGACGCTCGCTGTACCCCAGGGCTATCGGGCACTCCTCATGGTGGGGGAGAAGCACGATGCCACGCTAGGCCCGGGCAGCTACCGCTACAGCGCTGGCGACGCCCGGGGTATGGCCGCCGTCCTCTTGCCCGAGGCCGAGCTACCCCTACAGTTCTCCGTGCGCCGGGCGCTGACCAGCGACCCCTTCCCAGTAGACCTGGACTGCCACCTCGTCGTCCAGGTACAGGAGCCGCTGCTGTTCTACCTCCAGGCGACCAAGGGGGCGTCGCTGTTCAGCGGCGAGCAGCTCGTGGCCTTGCTCCAGAACGAGGCGGAGGCCCTGGCGCGCACCTTTGTCGGCCATCACACTGTCCAGGAGTGGCAGAATAGCCTGGCCCTGAAGGGCCAGCTAGAGCTTGAGTTGGACCAGCACCTGGCCCGCAGCCTCTCGGCCTGGGGGCTGCGCGTGGCCCGCGTGACCACGGTCAACTATCGGTGCCAGGCCCAGGACAAGGTCTCCGGCATCAAGGTGGACTATGCCCTCCAGATCAGCCAGGAGGAGGCCCAGCTTCAGGGGCGCAAGCGCCTCTTTGAAGTGCTTACCGAGAAAGAGCTCCAGTCCCTCATCGAGGAGACCGCCCGCACCGCGACCTTCGAGAAGCGCACCGTGCTCTGGGAGCGCATGCGGAGGGCCGTAGTCGCTGACCACATGGCATCCGTCCGTTCAGAGCAGGAGCTGGCCGACTTCCTCCGTCAGGTTGACCGTGACAAGCTTCTCAAGGAGAGCGAGCTAGAGGACTTCAAGGCCACGCTGCGCCAGTCTCGCGAGGACAAGGAGCGTGCCTACGTCTTCCTCCTCCGGCGCACTGAGATGGAGCGGGACTACGAGATCAAGAAGCTGGAGATGGCCCAGCGCAGGGACTTCACTCTCGAGGAGCTAGCCTTCGAGTCCGATCTGGAGCGGCGCAAGATGGAGGGCCAGTGGCAGTTGGATCTCCAGCGCTTGGACTTCCAGTTGGAGAAGGACCGGCGCCTGGCCGAGTTCCGCCGACAAGAGGCGGAGCGCGAGCGTAAGGCCCAGGAGGAGGAAGAGTTGGCAGCGGCGCGGATGGGCGCCGCTATCGCCGATATCGAGCGCCAGCAAGTGAACGCCGAGGTTGAGGATGCTCTCGACTGGTACAAGAAATACAAGCAGGTGAAGGAGCAGAACCGCCTCCAGCAGCTTATGGACGACCTGGACGTGGAAGAGCGCCAACTCAACATAACTTTGCGCCGACAGGAGGGCGAGCTAGAGTTGCGCCTGCGCGAGCAGCGCCAGAGGCACCAGCAGGACCTGGAGCGCATCGAGGCCCTGTCCCATGTCTCGGTAGAGGTGCTAATGGCTGTTTCCCCCACGGAGCAGTCCAAGCTCCTGGCGGAGCTGGCCCGTACCCGGGCGCTGGCGGGCTGCTCACCCCAGCAGATCCTGGCCATGCAGGCCCAGGGCGACCCGCAGGTAGCGCAGGCCCTGGTGGAGGTGACCAGGGCCATGGCCGCCACGGGTCAGACCGAGATGTACGAGCGCCTGGTGGCCCAGGTGAAAGAGGGCGCCCAGTCCTCGCGAGAGGACTACCAGCGGAATGTCGCTATAATGGCAGACATGTTCCACAAGGCGCTGGACACCATGAAGGATACGGCTACCGCGTTTGCGCGAACGTAGGGGTTCAATTTGTCATTCTGAGCCCCGATGCAATCGGGGCGAAGAATCCGTACCCCGCTCTGACACTGCGCTGAGAGACGGATTCTTCGGTCGCTGCGCTCCCTCAGAATGACATGAAAAGGGAAGGTGAGCTATGGGTGAAGAGAAGACCAAGACGAAGTTTGACGAGTACGGCCAACTGGTCGGCGGCTACGACCTGGGCAAGGCCCGTGCCTGGGCGCTGGAGCACGCCAAGCGCAACTTGCGCTACCGCATGCCCGGCGCCGATGACCTGGACCTGGCCTGGGAGGTGCCTAGCTGTCGCTTTGTCGAGGACCAGGACGCCTACGAGGTTGTGGTGAGCGTCTATCCGCAGGAGGTGCCCTATCGCCAGAAGGCGGAGTGGGTCTATCACATTGATGCTCTGGGCCAGCTCATGCCCGGCACGCCGGTGCTGCGGGCGCCACTGGAGCTGGGAAACGAGCGGCGGACCTCGCCACAGGGGTTCCCCTTCGGGGACATGGGTCCCGGCGGCGGGATACGCCGCGGCGGGTGCTAGGGCGTGGAGTCTAGTACGCCGGACTGCATTCAATATTGTCATTCCGAGCCCTTCCGCAGAAGGGCGAGAAATCTCATGGTTATGCCATTTGCCAAGATGTTCCATGAGATTCCTCGCTTTCCCCGGTGCGCCGGGACTCGCTCGGAATGACATTGAAATGCATTCGAGGGCTTCACCAAGAGGTATGCGATCAACAGACTAAGTGTACTTCGAGGACACCGATGATGTTGGAGTGGCAATCGCTCGGGAGAAGCAGATCAAGGGCTGGGATAGGGCAAAGAAGGTAGCTTTGATTGAGACCACCAACCCGCGCTGGCAGGACTTGAGTGCGGAATGGTTTGACAAGGCGTGAGGCGCGGTGTCCCATGCGAGGGGATTCAAGATGGACGTTCCCAGCCTGTCATTCCGAGTCCCGAAGGGCGAGGAATCTCATGGTTATGCCTCTGGCGTGGACGTGCCATGAGATTCCTCGGTCGTCCCGATGCGTGGGGGGACTCCCTCGGAATGACATGAGGGTAGGGGGTGACCGTGGGCGAAGATAAGGGCAAGCCCAAGCGTGACAAGTTTGACGAGTATGGCCAACTGGCCATAGGCTACGACATGGCCAAAGCCCGGGCCTGGGTGCTGGATCACGCCCAGAAGAACCTGCCCGCCAAGTATGACTGGCTTCAGGGTTTGCAGCTAACGTGGGAGATCACCACCGCCGAGTTCAAAGAGGGCCAGGACGCCTACGAGGTGATAGTGTCCTGTTACCCTGAAGGCGCCGAGGTACAGGCCAAGGGGGAATGGCTGTACCACGTGGACGTGCGGGGCCAGCTCATGCCGGGCACACCGGTGTTGAGGAAGGTGGGTATCTTTGGACGGTTACCAACGGGTGTCAAGGCACCTCAAGGGGAGTACAGTGCCTTTGGCGTAACGGGCGAGGCCTCACCCAGTTCCGCAAGCGCTAGACCCACTGTGAAGCGAACAGGACCTGACTCGTGGCTACTGAAATCGGGCGGTGTTTTCCACACAGTTAGGGTTCGGCAAAGGATGTTCGCCGACTTCGCGATCGAAGTTGACGGCGTGGTCGTGCGTGAGTGTTCCGGTGCAAAAGCCGCGGGGGAGTTTGTGAACTTTACGGTTTTGGGGAGTCCGTGTGCGCTGGAGACAAAACAAGGCTTGTGGGGCCTCAAATATGCACTCTATGTGGACGGAGAACTTGCGCGGTGAGGACCGTGCGGTAAGCCAAGGGAACTCCACATTGTGAACAGTGATCCCCTAGAGGAGGTGAAACATGGCACAGGCAACTAGCGTGGCAACCACGCAGGTCGAACACATTGTGCTGTCATTCTGAGGGAGCCCTTCGCTGCGCTCGAGGGTGAACTCCGCGACCGAAGAATCCGTAGCCCCGGCCCTGTGGGTGACGGATTCTTCGCCCTTCTCCGGAAGGACTCAGAATGACATTAGAATAGGCGGGGCAATGATGCCCCAGGCTTCAGCCTGGGGTTGAGGTTATCTCCATCAAGGAGGTGTGAAAAATGGCACAGGCAACTAGCGCACTAGCCACACAGGCCGAGGGCGGGCCGCAGCTCCTGCTGGCGGAGACCCGCCCTATCTCGGACCTGCCCGGCCTCTTCCGTAAGGCCCTGTTCGTCCCCCAGGACGAGGCCGGTCTGGTGCTCAAGGGCAAGGGCGGGGACATCACCCGAAGCCTGGGGCCGGGCAAGCACGGGGTGGGCTGGGCATTCCTCGGCTGGGGCGCCCGGGGCAGCGCCGCCCACGTGCGCACCCGGGACTTCACCATCTCTCTCCACTTCTCCCGTATCCCAGCCCAGGACTACCTGAAGCTGGACGGATTCTTAAACATCGCGGTCAAGGTCCAGTCGCCGGAGGTCTTCTACCGCAACTTCTGCCAGGGCAAGGCCCAGGTCTACGCCGCCGAGCTGGCCGCTAACATCAGCGGTCCCCTGGACGAGCCGTTCCAGGCCCGCGTCTCCACCTACATCTCGCAGGCGCTGCGCACTGACCTCTCCATCGGCGAGAAGCTGGGCCAAGAGCTGAAGCCCCTCATCGGGGACTTGGTGAAGCAGTTGGGCCTGGAGCTTCAGCGGGTGGTCTCCGTGGCGTTCCGCCCCTCGGAGCAGATGGAGTCCCTGGTGGTGGATATGGAGAAGCTGCATACCCAGTTGCAGAGCACCGGTCAGGCCGCTCAGGACGATCTGAACAAGGTGGCCGACTGGCTCACTGCCCAGGGTGCGCACATCCCGCCCAACCTCCGCCCCGGCACGCCGGAGGCCAGCCAGGCCATCATCAAACAGGCCGCGGCGTCGGTGGATGCCCATGTGCTCCAGCAGGCGCAACAACTGGGCATTGCCACTGGGGCCAAAGGTGCGGAGAAGAAACCGTCCAAGCTCGGTCGCGTGGAGGCGTTCCTCCGCGTGGCCGTGCCGGTAGCCGTGCTGGGCAACATCGGCCTGCCCTACGTCATGAAGAACGTGAAGCCTGTCGGCCAGCTTTCCTTCGGCGTGTTCATGGCGCGGGCGGCCATCCCCATCGGCACGCTCACGGCCATCCTTTTCGGGGTCCGCCTCAAGCGCCTGTGGGACGAGCGGGCCAATGCAGTACCCCGGCTCAAGCTGGACAAGTGGGTACTGGTGAGTAGCCTGGAGACCGACGAGATGGTCCGCCGTCAGACAGCCCGGGAGCTGGCCAACCTCATGACCACCCTTAAGGAAGCCAAGGTCCAGGCCTACCAGTCCGGCAAGCGGGACGTGGCCGATGCTCTGGCCAAGCTGGAGGATGCCACGGCCAACTTCCGCACCGAGGTCGAGCGGGCCGCCTTCGGCTCGACCATGGTCGCGTTCAAGACCAAGCCGGGCCGCGACCGCATCTCCCGCATGGTCAACTTTGAGCTGGACCTGCTGCACCAGAGCCGGGTGCTGGCCGACCGCAGCCAGAGGCTCAAGGATGCCCTGGACAAGGGCGCCGGCGGTACGCCGGAGGCCCAGGCCATTGCCTCAGGCCTGAGCGACCTGCGCAAGACCTTCGGGGAGCGCCAGGCCCACCTCGAAGGCTTCGTATACCCCAAGTAGACGGGTAGGAGTGACAACATGACAACACACGAAGAGCTGGTCTTTGACCTACAGGTAGAGCAGTTCGCCATCCGCCTGCGGGACAAGGCCATGGAGGGCATCATCCACAAACAGGCCCGAGTGAAGGAAGGCAAGGTTGCCCTCCTCTACCTGGACGAGAAGTACGACCGTACTCTGGGCCCCGGCGTGTACTTCATGGGCAACACTGTCCCCATGTTCGGCTCTGCCAAGCACAAGGCGGTGGTCATCGCCCAGGCTATGTCGGTGACCCTGGACTTCTCCCTGAACCGCCTGCTCACCAAAGACCCCTTGCACACCAACTTCGATTGTCGCCTCCAGGTGCGCCTCCAGCCGGGCCGGGAGAACTTCTTCGTGGCCAGCCTGATGCGCGATGTGGACCAGGTCCAGGTGGGTGACCTCAAGGCCCTGCTCTTCCCCGAGCTTAAGGACGTCGCCTCCCAGCTCATGGCGCGCTACACCGTCAAGGAGCTGGCGGAGAACATCAAGCTGCGAGACGAGTTCGGCCACGAGATTGAGGCCTATTTAGCGCGTACCTTCGACGGCAACGCGCTGAGCTTCGCCGGCGCCCAGACCGCCAACTTCCGCTGTGAGGCCTGGGACAAGGCCACCAATACCAAGGCCGAGTACGCCCTCCAGGTCACCCAGGAGGAGGCAAACATCCAGGGCAAGAAGCGCCTCATCGAGGTGCTCACTGAGAAGCAGCTTCAGGAGCTCATCGAGGAGACGGAGAAGGTGGCCCTCTACGAGAAGCGGGCCATGGTCTGGGAACGCATGCGCCATGCCACCAACTCCGACAAGATGGCCCAGGTGCGCTCCGAGTCCGAGCTAACGGAGTTCATGCGCCAAGTGGACCGGGACAGGCTGCTCAAGGACTCGGACCTGGACGAGTTCAAGAAAACCCTGGCGGCCACCGGCGAGGACAAGGACCGCATGCGGGCGCAGATGGCGCGCATCGCGGAGATGAAGCGTGACCAGGAGCTTAAGGCCCTGGAGCTAGCCCAGCGCACCGACCTCACCCGTCAGCAGATCGAGGGCGCCATGGGCCTGGACCGGCTTCGCATTGAGCTGTCCCTGGGGAACGAGATCAAGAAGGTGGACCTGGAGCTGGAGAAGCAGCGCCACAGCACCGAGCACCGGCGAGCGGAGCAGGCCCTGGACGCCGCCAGCGTCCGCGAGGCGGAGCTGGCCGACGCCAAGAAGCAGGCCGACATTCAAGGCATGGGGCGGGAGAGCCAGCGCCTGGACACCGAGCTGGCCCTGGCCCTGGACGAGAAGAAGCGGGCACAGGAGCGCGTTCACGTCACCGAGATGCGCCGCATCCAATTCGAGACTGACGAGCGGCAGCAGAACCTCCAGCTCAAGAAACAGGAGACCGAGCTGGAGCTGAAGCTGCGGGAGCTTCGGCAGCGCCATGAGCAGGAGCTACAGGGGATGCAGGTCATGGGCACCATCCCCCTGCATGCCCTCATTGCTGTCAGCGCTACGGACAAGGCCCCCTTGCTGGCGGACCTGGCCCGTACCCAGGCCATGCAGGGCATGACCCCGGAGCAGATGCTGGCCCTGGCCGCGGACAAGAACCCCCAGGTGACCACCGCCATCGCCGAGCTGGCGGCCAAGGCCCGCGATCCCGAGCAGAAGGCGATGTACGAGCGGCTGCTCGTTGAGCAGAAGGAGTGGGCCACCCAGACGCGGCAGACGTTCCAGGACTTCCAGAAGACGCAGCAGGAAATGTTCAACAAGGCCATGGAGACCATGCGGGACACGGCCACCGCCTTCGCCAAGGGGCAGGGCCAACAGTCGCCCCAGACCATAGTGGTCGGGCCTGGCGGCGCCACCGCCGTGGGCGGTGCGCCGAGCGCTCCACAGCGGGTAGTGGTGTGCCGTCGCTGTTTCCAGGAGTCGCCGGTAGGCACCAAGCACTGCCCCAACTGCGGCGAGTCATTGATGGCGGAACGATAGGGGATGCGCGAGCGCTGGCCTTGCACAACGGTGGGAGGACCACTCTTCTTGCGGTTCGTTTGTCTACGAGTGCGAGCGCGGGGCGGGCATCCCGACACGTCGGGACCCCTACGTCAGGCGACATTCCCTCTCCCTCTGGGAGAGGGTTAGGGTGAGGGCGCATGTCCAAAGATAGACCTGAGGAAAAGAGGGACCTCTTCACCGATACCGGGGAACTGAAGGGCGTATACGACCTGTCCATGGCTCGCGCCCGGGCGCTGGAGCATGCCCAGAAGAGCTTTGGGAAGACCGTCAAGGGCAAGCACATCCCGCTAATCTGGGACGTGGAGAAGGCCGCCTTCAACGAGGACGACGACTGCTTCGATATTGTCCTCTCCTGCCACCCTGAGGAGGGGGAGTACCTGCGCAAGGGAGAGTGGGTCTACCACGTAAGTCCCAAGGGCCAGCTCCTCCCCGGCACGCCGCTGTTGCGGTCGTCGCTGCGGCTCAAGGAGGAGGCACGCAAGCTTTCCCCACTGCTGCTGGCGGCATTGGCCGCGGTGGTGCTGTTGGTGGTGGTGGCAGCGGTAGCCTTTGCCGGCGGCATGCTCAGCGGCTGGGGCGTGGATCCCGCACCCACCGCCACGCCGACGGTGGCTGCTGTGGCGCTCCCGACGGCCACGGCCAGGCCGACCAGCACCCCCGTGCCGGCGTCAACCCGGCTGCCAGCTACTGCCTCGCCGCCTACCGCCGCGCAGCCGCCGACACCGGTCCCTCCGACGGCCACGCCCTTTATCCAGGTGGGTCCGGGGTTTGTCCCTTTCCCCACGCCCACACCTACTCCCAGGCCCACCCCTGTCCCCACGGCGACCCCCACGCGGGCGCCCGCAACGCCGACGCCACCGTCCGCGGTGCCGGTGGTCCTTGCCTCCGACGCTTACGTGGACCAGGCAAACCAGTTCTCGCTGCGCTATCCCCAGGGCTGGCAGAAGCTCTCTGCTACGGGCGCTGCGGCAGCGTTCATGGTCCCCCAGCCGGACGCCATCTCAGCCACTCAGCAGTTCAATACGAACATCAACGTGATCATAGATACTACCAGCGCGGCGACATTGGACGACTACGTGAGCGCGTCGTCAGCAGCCATGAAGCAAGTGCTGACCAACTACCAAGAGGTCTCCCGGCGCCAGGTGACGTTGGGGGGAGTCCCCGCCTATCTACTGGAGTCCACCTTCGACCAAGGCGGCTTCTCCCTCCATATCCTCCAGGCTGTCCTGCTGAAGGGCAACAATGCCTACATAGTCACGGGGACCACTCATATTTCCACATGGGGCCAATACAAGGACCTCCTGGAGGCCAGCCTACGCTCATTCCGGCTCATAGCGGCGCCCACCCCTACCCCGGCGCCCGCCAGTCTCACCGGCTTCTGGCGGGGCACCATCACCAACATCACCTCTGGCCAGACAGCGCCCTTTGATCTTCAGCTTCAAGAGAGCGGGGCTGTGACCATCGCCCTATCGGGCTACGGGCGGGTCTCTCCGCCCCTGGTCGGGGAAGGCCCGATACGTGGGCAGAGGGCTGGCAACCAGGTCGTTTTCGATACGACCTACTCGTATCTGGGGTTTGCCTTTATCGGAAGCTTCGAGGGAACGTTGTCTCCCGACAGAAGGAACCTGAGCGGGACCTATCGGGTCTCTCCTACCGGTGAGGTGGGGACCTGGCAAGTGACCCGGGTGGAGTAGGAGGCAACCATGGCGCCTGACATGACACCTGAGGAAAAGAAAGACCTCTTCGACGCGACGGGCCAGCTCAAGGGTGGCTACGACATGGGCATGGCCCAGGCCTTCGCCATCGAGCATGCCAAGAAGATACAGGGTGAATACGTAAGGGAGCGCAAGCAGCGTATCCCCCTCATCTGGAATATTGACAGCTCCCGCTACGACGAGGACGCCGAGTGCTTCAAGGTGGTCCTCTCCTGCCATCCCGAGGGGATCGAGGCCCAACAGAAGGGCATGTGGGAGTACCACGTACGCTCCACGGGCGGGCTGATGCCGGGTACCCCCCTGCTGCGCCAGTCCCTGCGCTATACCCTCCCTCGGGTCAAGAAGCGCTCTCCCTGGGTGGCGGCCCTTGTGGTCCTGCTGCTGCTCGCTGTTCTTGGAGGGGGGGGAGTCGCGGCTGCTATGGTGCTCGCGCCTGGACTCATCGAGGGATATGTGCCCTGGCTGGCCACGGCTACCCCTACGCCCCCGCCGTCGGCCACCGCAACACCCAGACCTCTGCCCACTGTCACGCCGTCCCGCGTGCCTTCCCCCACGCCAGTCCCGACACGCCTGCCTACCGCCGTGGCGATAGCCACCGCTACCGCCGCACCTAGGCCCACGCCCACGCTGCCCCGGGCGCCGACGGCGACCGCCGTGCCCGCGCCCCTTCCCACTGCTTCAGCGACACCGAGGCCCGTGCCAACGGCGACCGCCGTGCCCATAATCGCACTGACTCCCAAGCCCACGCTGGCGCCGACGGCCACTACCCCGCCCCTGGTCCGGCCAACGCTCACGCCGACGCCGGCAGTCGCCGCGTCGAGGGTCCTTGTCAGCTTCAACGGCTTGGCTACGGGCACGCTTCCCGCTACGGCGCTGGCCCCCTTCGGTATCTGGATCTCCAGCGGCAGCGTGTCGGTATCGCCGGTAGAGCCCAAGTCACAGGTCGTCCCTGCCGGGGTCACCCAGATTGCCCAGTTCCTCGGCCCGGATTTCCCCAAGGTGCTCCCCACCTGCGCCACATTGGTGTTCAACAACCCCTTGTCTGCTACCAGCACCAACGCTCAGGTGGTTACCCTGACCTCGTTCAGCGTCACACGCATCGGCACGCTTGCCGGTGGTTCATATCCGGCGTGGCGGCTGCGCGCCTTCGATGCCCAGGGGAAGCAGGTGGGGGCCGACGTGGGCGAGGGGCCTATCCCCAACACCACCGGCTACTTCGCCATGACGGATACGGCCAAGGATTTCGCTGTGGTCGCGCCGGGTATCGCCAAGGTGGAGCTTTGCTCGCACAACACCCTCTCGACCTACGGCGCTATTCCCATCGCCCGCATGGGTTACACCAAGTAGGGGCAAGCCTTGGTTGCCACGATGTCCTCTATGTGTGACGTTTGGAGCGTTCCCGTGCCCAATAATAGCGATTGAGTGCTGGCCTATCCTCGCCGTGGTCCTGCCAACTGTCATTCTGAACGAGTCCCGGCGCATCGGGACGAGTGAAGAATCCGTACCCCGGGTCAGCCGAGGGCTACGGATTCTTCGCCCCGAGCCGCGGGGGCTCAGAATGACAGTGGACCGGCGGCGTTTCACCCTGCAGGTGAGGATGCCGGAGCTGAATCGCTATTCTTGGGAGCATCCTGGAGGTTGACAAAAGGTTAGGGTTGCGTTAGAACAAGGGGGTTCTATTCCTGGGCCGTTGTCCTTGGTTGTCCTGCTGCGAGGTGGTCCACCATGTCTAGCCAAGACCAGCCCGGCGAGAAGAGGGACCTTTTCGACGCCACCGGCGAGCTGAAGCATGGCTATGACATAGCCAAGGCCCGTTCCAACGCCGTGGCCCACGCCAAAAAGACCTATGGCGAGTACGTGGGCCGGGGCAGGGACCGCCACATCCTGCTGTGGAACGTGGACAAGGCGGGTTGGGACGAGGATGCCGACTGCTTCTGCATCATCCTCAGCGCCCAGCCGGACTGGGCCGACGTCCAGCAGAAGGGCGTGTGGGAGTACCACGCGGACGTGTCCGGCAACCTGCTCCCAGGCTACCCCATTGTCCGCCAGGTCCTGCGCTACACCATCAAGGCCGACACAAAGGCCCGGCGCTCGTGGCTCCCGCTGGTGGCAGGTGCGGCTACCCTGGCCATAGTGGGCACCGCAGGGGCCTTCTTCCTGCTCGTCAAACCTGGCGAGGATAACCAGCCAACGCCCACGCCGACAGTGGTGCTATCCCAGGCTACCCAGACCCCCGTGGGCAGCACGTCGGCGTCCATTACCCGAACGGGCGGCGGCCGGCTGATAGCGCCCGACGGTCAGCTTTCAGTCTACGTCTCGCCCGGCGCGGTGGCTCGCCCGATCGAGGTGGTCTATGTGCCCAGAAGCCCCCAGGAGGCGCCTGGTAGTCCAGGGCCAGGCTTGCTGCGTGTCTTCACGCTCCAGGCTGCGGCGGACGGGGCCATCCAGCCCAGCTTCAGTTTCCAGCAGCCGGTGAAGCTTCGCCTCAGACTCACGGACTCGGAGCTTGAGGCTGTAGGCGGGAGCCTATCCAGGGTGTCCGTGCGCCACTATGATCCCGCCCAGGGCGTCTGGCTCAGCTTGCCTATCAGTCCCGAGGATGAGCGGACGGTGTCGGCGGAAACGAACACCTTCTCGTGGTTTGCGCTGGCAGCACTCTCGCCTACGCCAACTCCCACGCCGGTGTCGCCGACACCAGCTCTCGTGCCTACTCCCACGCCCGTCCCGCCCACACCAACGCAGACCCCAGTCGTCACGGGTACGCCGACAACGGTGCCGACGCGTGTCCCGTCTACGCCTGTGCCCCCTACATCTCTACCGCCTACGCTGGCCCCGGCGACTGTGTCGCCCACGGCTATTCCACCCACGGCAACTCATACCCCTACGCCGCTGCCAACGCCCACACCTTTGCCAGTGCCCACACGGACTCCCACACCACCCCCGGCGCCCACAGCCATGCCTGTGCCCGCGCTGACGCCTACGCCTACGCCCGTGCCACTCACCGCTACCCCAAGGCCAACGCAGACACCCTATCCAACCCTTGCGCCTTTGCCCACATACACCCCTTTGCCCACATACACGCCCTTCCCCACAGCCACACCTATACCCACACCAACAGCTACGCCCACGCAGGTCCCCACGCCAAAGCCGACTCCCTCGCCAGTGCCAACACCCACGACGACGCCAACACCTGTGCCCACGCCTACCCCCGTGCCCGCAACCGGCCGCATCGCCTTCAGTTCTTCTCGGGACGGCAACTACGAGGTCTACGTAATGAATGCCGACGGTACTGGCCAGGCCCGCCTCACCAACAATCCAGCGGAAGACAACATGCCTGACTGGAGCCCCGACGGTGCGCGTCTCGCTTTCAACTCTGCCAGAGACGGCAACTGCGAGATTTATGTCATGAATGCCGACGGCACCAACCAACGCAACCTCACCAACCATCCGGCCTGTGACATTGATCCCGTCTGGAGCCCCAACGGCGCGTCTATCGCCTTCGCGTCCACCAGGGACGGCAACTGGGAAATCCATAGAATGAACGCCGACGGCACCAACCAGCGCCGCCTCATCACTGGCTTTGGCGACGACCGGACTCCCGCATGGAGCCCAGACGGTACACGCATTACGTTCTGGTCCAACCGGGACGGCAACTGGGAAATCTACACCATGGACGAAAACGGTTCAAGCGCGGTACGTCTCACCAACCACCTTGGGGAAGACCAGACTCCCGTCTGGAGCCCCGACGGCACTACGATCATCTTCGCATCAAATCGAGATGGCAACTGGGAGGTCTATGCGATGAACACTAATGGCTCCAATCAGCGCAACCTCTCCAATAACGGGGCGGAAGACCGGTTTGCCACTTGGAGCCCCGACGGCAAGTCCATAGCCTTCGTCTCTAACAGGGACGGCAACTATGAGGTCTATGTGATGAACCCAGATGGCACGAACCAACGCCGCATCACGGCTAACGGGAGCAACGACGAGTGGCCCGTCTGGGGGCCGTAGCCGCGCCCGTGGGGATGCCTGGCGTACGGGGCGCCCCGAGGCCTCGGGGCGCCCCGTACGTAATCCGACTCGCAAACGTACAAAATGACCGGCAAACCACATAGGCACCGCTCACCCATTCAGGTGGTGGGTTGTGGCCATCCGTAATCCGTGGATTCCTTTCATGACTCAGATACGGTTTAGCTACGATGGCATTGTCACCCAGTAGGTGATCGGCTGTCCATATCTGAATCGTATCTGTGTTGCTGCAAGAATCCACGGATTACGGGCCATCTCGGCCCCTTGCGGGGCGGCCCGAGATGGTGTACACTAGATGTACACATTACCAGGAGGCGAGCCGTGGCGGAGCGAATGATTCACGTGGGTATGCGTGAGTTCCGTGAGGATATGGCGCAGTACCTGGACTCGCCCGTGCCGGTGGCCATCACCCGGCACGGGCAGACCGTGGGATACTACGTTCCCACTCGCGGCAAGGTGGACGAGGAGGAGCTCCGGGCGCTGAAACGGGCGGTGGAACAACTGGCGACCCTCCTGGCCGACCACGGGGTCAGCGAAGACGAGGTCGTGAGTAGCTTCCGCTTCCGTGCCATGCTCGACAAGGCCAAGCGGGAACGCAAGGCGATATCGCTGTCCGAGTACCGCAAGTCTAGAGGCATCTGATAGATTCCCCATCGGTCGGGACCCCACGTATCGTTGCCGGCCAGGGCCGTGTCGCTGACTCGCCTGTGCTATCATGTCATTATTGTTTACACCTCTTGGGTGGGAGAGAGCTATGGATACGTGTTCTAGCTGCGGTAATGTGACAAGTGTCACAAGCAAGTTCTGCCCTCGCTGTGGCGACACGTTGGTCGTGGTTTCCTTGTCGAGCGACCAGGTGCTCTCCATGGGACGCCAAAAGCGCCCAGGCGCGCGCTGTTTAGCCACCTCCCACTACAGGAAATAGCACATGGTTACCAAGACCGAGCATGTCTACATCGTCAAGGACGACCGGGTCCTGAGCGGGGAGCCGATCATCGTGGGCACCCGGACGCCGGTGCGGGCTGTCATCGAGCTGTGGCGGCTAGGGCATTCTCCGGAGGAGATACCCCGTGAGCTGCCCCATCTCACACCCGCCGCCGTGTTCGACGCCCTTAGCTATTACAGCGACCACCAGGATGAGATCAACGCCTGCATCGAGCGCAACCGGGTCCCCGAAGACCTGGTGGACCCCAGGGCAAGGGGACGGTGAGCCGTCTCTTTGCCGAGCTCTACCTCGACGAGGACGTCAGCGTGCTGGTAGGCGCCTTACTGCGTGCCCGAGGGTTCCGGACGACCATCACGCGGGACGCTGGACAACTGGGCCGCAAGGATGTTGATCAAATGGCATATGCAGCCAGTCATGGGCTGGTGCTACTGACTCACAATCGCGCCGATTTCGAGGCTCTTCACCGTCAATACCTCGACGAAGGCCGCAATCACTGGGGGATCATCGTGGCTGCCCGGCGTGATCCGCCTTTGATTGTGGCCAACCTGCTGAGGCTGCTGAACAAGCTTACGGCTGACGAGCTGCGGGACCAGTTGTTGTACATCTGATGTTTGGCCTCACTCCCACGCGTCGCGTCACACTGCGGCCAGTTTCCGCTTGTCCGCGCGCGCTGCCTGAGGCCTGTAGCTGGCCCGTGCCGGGGCCTTGTTGCCTAGAATCCAAGCTCTTGACGTAACGGGCATGTGGTGACATTATGGATACACTTGCCAGGCGGGAGATGCATATGGATACGTGTTCTAGCTGCGGTAATGTGACAGTTGTCCCAAGCAAGTTCTGCCCTCGTTGCGGCCATGCGCTCGGGGCAGAAACGCCGGGTCCCTCTGCCGGTCCGGCTGGCGCCATCCGGGTGGGCGACACCACTACCACGGTCAATGTCGCAGGGCAAGTGTCCGAAGCTGAGGCTGCCAGGGTCGCCCAGCAAGCCCTGGGGGCTGTCGGCCTCGGCCAGCGCCAGGCCCCTTCGACAGGCTCAGGGCAGGCTTCCGCGGCTGAGGGGGGACGTGCTGTCCGCGTAGGGGACGATACCACCAACGTCAGGATCGAGAAGATCGAGGTTGCCCGCCCCGAGGCGCTGGCGGATGCCTACTGCCCTTACTGCGGCGACTTTGTCTACAAGGACCGGAGCCATCGCTGCCCCCGCTGCGGTCGCTATCCCATGTGTCCCACGGACTACGACGAAGCCCGCCGGATTTGCGCCTTCTGCCGGGACGACGAGGTGAGGGCCACCACCGTGCGCTGTGCCCTGTGTGGCCAGCAGGTAGCCAAGGCCAACACCTTCGAGTGTCCCAAATGCCACCGGATGGCAGGCAAGGATCACCTGCATGCCGCCTCCGGCAACTGCCAGCCCTGCGCTGAGGAGTACGAGAAGTTCGTGGCCAGCTTGCGGGGTGGCCAGCCCGTGGTCGCCGGACCCGACGGGAAGCTGTTCACGCCCGAGGACACAGACAACGGCACCCTCCTCGCCGAGCGGGGCGCCCTGCGCACCGCCGACGGACAGCAGGTGGCCAAGCTCAAGGACCAGATGTGGTACAGCCCCCAGTGGTACAGGCTCCGCCAGAAGCGGTTCCAGGAGGAGCAGGAGGCCATGAAGACCTTCTATCCCCATATGGATCTCCGTACCGCCCCCTCCGGGGAAGCCTACTGGAAGGGCACGCTCACCACCCGCCTGGGCAAGACCTACACCATCGAGCTTCACTACCCCTCTGCCTTCCCCTACCTGCCACCCAAGGCGTACGTTACCGACCCTCCCGTCAAGAAGAGCCGCCACATCTATGCTGACGGCCACCTGTGCATGTTGCACCCTGAGGACCGCGCCTGGGACGCTTCGACCACCGCGGCCGTGGTGATCTCCTGGGTGGCCAAGTGGCTGCATTGCTACGAGGTCTGGCAGGCCACAGGGGACTGGCCGGGCCGGGAGCGTGACCAGGTCGTGGTCACCCTCCGTTCGTAGGGGCGTACAGCCGTACGCCCCTACTGATGCTGTGTGGATCGTCCTTCCCGAAGCTGTCGAGCAAGCCTTGCTGGAGGCGGCGCGCACCAATGCGTCTGAGCCACTCCACCTATGGGCCTGGCTCCAATCGGACGAAGACGTTATTCACGTGGAAGCCACCGAGCCCCCGCGCGAAGTCGAGCCGGTGGCAGTCCAGGTTGTAGGGGCGGTTCGCGAACCGCCCCTACGGACAAACGGTACGGCGCCTTGCCTGCTCCTGGTTCCCGGCCTGGGAGATGGCGTAGGGGCGCCCCGACGGATCGGGGCGCCCCTACGTGCGTTCTATGTCGCCGGCCAGGGACAGGCCCCTGAACCCTGCCAGGTTGAAGTCGTCCGCCTGCAAAGCCAGCTCTTCTCCCGTATCCAGGGCGTCTACGATCCCAACGTGTCGGGACTGGCGTCCAAGACCGTAGCGGTAATCGGACTGGGGAGCGGGGGCAGTCTGGCGGTGGTGGAGTTGGCCAAAGCGGGTGTGGGCCGCTTCCTGTTGGTGGACTACGATAGGCTCTCCGCCCACAACGTGCCCCGCCACGCCTGTGGCCTGCGGGACGTCGGTCGTTACAAGACCAGGGCGGTGCGCGACCTTATCATGGACCGTAACCCTTCAATCTCCGTGGACTGCTTCGAGAAAGATGTTACACAGGACTCGGACATGCTTATGGCGGCTGTGGACAAGAGTGATCTGGTTCTGGTGGCCACCGACACCGAGCTCTCCAAGTACCTGATCAACGAGGTCTGCCTGATGGCCGACAAGCCCGCCGTCTATGCGGGGGCTTACTCCCGCGCCTTTGCCGGGGAGGTGGTGCGCATCGTGCCGGGGCAGACGGGCTGCTACGCTTGCGTACGCCAGACTCTGGTGGACACGGTCCGCGCCCTGGCCGAGGACGACGCGGTGGACTACATTGCCTCCGAGGAACCCCTCAGGGCGGAGCCTGGCCTGGGCCTGGACGTAGGCATGATTGCCCTGCTCCAAGCGCGGCTGGCGCTGCTCACCCTGCTCCGGGGCACAGGCACTCTAGAGGACCTGGATGCCGACATCATTCTGTGGGTGAACCGGGCACGGCCCGAAGAGGGGCGGGTGTTCAACCGTCCCCTGGCCCGGTACTTCGCACATGTCCGCCCCCTGCCGGACTGCCCCGTGTGCCAGGGTGGGAAGGGTCCCCTTGCCTGAGTCGGCCCTTCCAGGGCCGGTCCGTCCCGGGGTGGACTGCGCCATCGCCGACCGTGCCCTGGCGGCCATAGAGCGGGAGGCTCGCCGCTGGCCGGACCGGGAGACCGGTGGTATCCTGGTTGGTCTGCGCCGAAGCCAGGGTATCGTGGTGACGCACGCTACGGGTCCCGGCCCCCGTGCCATGCACAGCCCATTGGCCTTCGCCAAGGACACGCCCTATCTCCAGAGGGTGCTGGACTACCTGTTCGGGTGCTTCCGGGTCAACTACCTGGGCGTCTGGCACCAACACCCTCCCGACATGCCCTACCCCAGTGCGGGCGATCTGCGCAGCGCCTGGCAGGACATAGCCGACCCCCAGGTACCTGGTGACGACCTGCTTATCCCCATATGCGTGCAAAGGTCGGGGACCGTGGAGATAGTCCCTTTCCTCGCCCAGCGCGAAGGTTGCGCCAAGGTCGAGTGGCAGGTTGTCCCGTTCAGCGGGTTGCTGATGGGGCAGTGGCACGAGTCCCCACTGGGCAAAGAGCGCTTGGCCGGGGAGATAACGGGGCTGAGGACGGAGGGGGCAGAGGTTGAGGTGAAGCGGAGCGGCGACGGAAGCTATAGCTTCCACGTCTCCCCCAGCCAGGCCCGGGCGCGGAAGCAGCATCAGACGCTGGTCTTTGGCTGCGCCCAGGACTATCCCGTGTCTCCCCCCGAGGTTGCCGTGTACGACAGCGCCGCCGCCGCATTCTCTCCGGTCAGTCTGCCTGGCCTGGAGTCGTGGGTCTTGGACAGCACCATGTCCAGCCTCTACCGGCACTGGGTGGTGCGGTTTGACCCCCAGATTGACAAGGCACGGGGGCCGGAGTAGCTTGATTGCGGCAGTCGCCCATAGCAGCGGACGGAAGATAGCATAAGGAGGGCATAGGTAATGCCAATGACCCAGGCCATGTATCTTGTTCCCAAGGAGCTCTTGGGCACGTTGACGCCGGAGCAGCTCAGGCATTTGAAGCGGAGAGTTGTGGCTGCGAACAGGGCGATGGGCTACTGGTACCAACAAACGGGGCGTGACTGCATGACTATGACATCAGGTCACGTCTCCGTAAGGGTCCCAGGAACGGATACGTTCATAACGAAGGGACGCGCGCCTGACAGGGACCTGATGTCGGAAGTCACGTTGCAGAAGCTGGTACAAATAGACATACCTACCCGATCGAAGGTTGCTGGGGAAATGGAGGTGGCCACGATGGGCGAGATTGAGTTGCACGCCTGCATCTACGAGGCCCGGCCCGACGTGGTCTCCGTTTGTCATGGCCACTCGGACTACGTGCAGCTTTGCAGTCAGTTCGGGCTGAGACTGAAAGTGTTTAGCGTGGACGGCATGGACTTGGTGGCCAACGGGTACGGCTTGTATGACAAGCCATTCATGATTGCCTCTCCCGAAACCGGCATCCCGATGGCTAAGGCCCTGGGCAAACACAGTGTGGTCCTGCTGGCGGGCCACGGCGCCGCGGCTGTGAGCACAAGGGGGCCCGAGCACTGCATCCAGAACCTCATAGACCTCGAGCAGATATGCAAGATGAACTGGCTGGCCTTCTCAGCGGTGGGGAGGGAGTACGAGAAGCACGCCTTCGATGACGGGACCGTTAGCGAACACCTCAGGCTATCCTCGACCATGAGGGAGCGCTTCGCCACACCTGGGAAAGACAACGTAAGAGACCAATGCTACTACAATGCCGCTATGGCGAGGACCTTCCGGGAAGCCGTGGAGGGGTAGCACCTTGGCGGCGGCCGTCGGCGACCTGTGGAGCAGCCAACGCTCCGAGGCGAAACGCCCTGGGGAACGCAGGTGGTGGACCGCAGTGGACAGCTCCCGGATGCCGCCATGCTGAACACCTCGACAGGCAATCCCAGAGCCCACGAGATTACGCACCGAGAGTCCCAGGGCTCATGGATGGCCGCAGCCATCTCGCGACCGGGCCAACTCAGGCACCTGGCTGCTGTCACCACGGTGCCTATGTCGCCCTCCTGGAGGGAGACGATGCCTGCAGCTAGCACAAGGGGACTGCCAACTCGTGATCGTGGGAGCTTGAAGGCGCATGGAGAGTCTGCGTCCAGGGAGTTGACTGTAGATTAACCTCGCCTTATCGTATGGTGCAGTTTGGGTGTGGACCCTGTGAGTATTGCCGGAGTTGGCCCGTAGGAGGATGCAACCGTGGAAGCCTACTGCATGAAGTGCAAGACCAAACGTGAGATCAAGAGCCCCAAGGTGATCAAGATGCAGAACGGGAGACCCGCGACCCAGGGCGTCTGCCCCACCTGCGGCACGAAAGTCTTCAGAATCGGCAAAGGGTAGTGCAATCACCAAGCCGGCTCCCGCAGGCAATTCACCACAGCACTATTCTCACTTCGTTTCCATAGCAGCCTGCCTGTAGCTGGGGTACTCAGCCGAGCCAGAACCGCTTGCCTTCCAGGCAAGGATGCCACCTTGGGGTTGTTGCCTCCCACAGCCATGGAGATGAACCAACTTCCCGGCATGTGGCCCAGCTTTGAGCCGCCTGGTTTGTCTGCCCTGTGGCAGCGATGTAGAATCATCCCGGTTGGGCTTTCCCAGCCAGGAGCTATGAAGTGATTGCCCTTCACGGAGTCTGGAACAGCGCGCAGTTTCACATATGGGGCGAGGATTCCGCCCTGCTTGCGTCCCGGACACAGCAGCGGCTGGGGCGAAAGAGACCCTCGTGTCCTCACCCGTGTTCACTCTCCGCCCGGCAACTCAGCCGAGCCTTGGTGGGGCTTGTGGGCGGTCTGCCCCTTGGGGAGGATAGCCAGCTCTCGCTGAGGCTCCCCTCTGGCAACTGGGGGCCCTCGCCCAGCCCCGAGCTTCTTGACCACACCGGTAGACCTGGTGGCAAACCGCAGGAGCTCAAGCTCTGGTCCGTTCCCAGCCTGGCCTTTGGCCCGGCCCAGGCCCTGGAGCTACTGCTGGCGCTGCCCGCTGAACCACCTGCCGGCCTGGCCGTGGGGGCTTCATTGCGCTACTGGGCGGAGGCAGCCAAGCTCATTCTAGAGCTCCTGGCCCACGAGCGGTTCCTACCGGATGTCGCGAAAGGCGCCGAGGGCAGCCTAGTAGCCCAATGGCGTCCGGTGGTGGACGGCGACGTACCCGAGCGCGTGCGCCTGCTGGCTGTGGCCATGCCCCCGCTATGCCGGGCCATGGAGGATGCCCCCCCACCCAGCTCCCTACTCAACGGTTTCATCGCCGCAGCCATGGACGGCTGGATACGTAAAGCCCTTGGGGTTAGCTCCGTGGACCTGCCCCGGAAAAAGCGTGCTGAACCCCTAGCCTATGCCTGGCTTAGGGCGCTACTCGCGGAGAAGTCGGTCATCGCGGTCCCTTCGGGCAAAGGGGCCAGCCTCCTTAGCGATGTGGGCCAGTGGACGGGCCAGTCCTTCCCCACGAAAGACCAGTTTGCGTCACCCCAAGTAGGGGCTGCCTTCCGCACCTGCTTTCGCCTGGAGCCACCGCCGGAACCGGCAGACGGTGCGCCCGCAGAGTACCCAAGCACGCCAGACCGTTCTCAGAGTAGCCAGCCTGCAAAGCCCGGGAAGTGGGTGCTGAGCTTCCATCTCCAGGCCCAGGATGACCGGAGCCTGCTCATAGACGCAGGGACGGTGTGGAGAGAGCACTCAGGGATGCTCACTTTCCTCCGTCGCCGCTTCGAGAACCCCCAGGAGCGTCTGCTGGCTGACCTGGGACGGGCCAGCCGCCTCTTTCCTCCCCTGGAGCTGGGCCTGAAAGCTGCCCGCCCCGTGGCTTGTGAGCTGCCAACCGAGGATGCCTACGTCTTCCTGAAGGAGGGCGCCCCCCTGCTGGAACAGAGCGGCTACGGCGTTCTGGTGCCGCCCTGGTGGCGCAGCCGCTCGGCCAGTCTGGGTGTGCGCGCCAAAGTAAGGTCCGCAGCCAAGGCAGAAGGCCCGGGCCTCTTGGGCCTGGACAGCCTGGTCCAGTTCGACTGGGAGCTGGCCCTGGGGGACGAGATTCTCAGCCGGAGAGAGCTGGAGAGGCTGGCATCCCTGAAGGTGCCCCTGGTGCAGGTGAGGGGGCAATGGGTGGAGCTGCGCCCCCACGAGATAGAGGCCGCCCTGCGCTTCTTCCAGCAGAAGCAGGAAGGCACCCTGGGCGAGGCCTTGCGCATGGCCCTGGGTGGGGAGTCGCCAATCGGGCTGCCTGTGTCCGGCGTCCAGGGCGATGGCTGGCTGGGGAGCATCCTGGGCGACCTGTCCTCGGGCGTGCGCCTGGAGGAGCTGCCCAGCCCGGACCAGTTCCGGGGGAGCTTGCGCCCCTACCAGGCCAAGGGCCTCTCCTGGCTAGCCTTCCTCGACCGCTTCGGCCTGGGCGCCTGCCTGGCCGACGATATGGGCCTAGGCAAGACTATTCAGCTCATTGCCCTGCTGCTCCACGAGAGGTCCGATGGCCGGGAGCCGGGGCCTACTCTCCTGGTGGCGCCCATGTCTGTGGTGGGCAACTGGAGGCGGGAGGTGGAGCGGTTTGCCCCCTCCCTCAGGACCGTAGTGCACCACGGAACAGGGCGGCACACAGGCAAGACGCTAGTGCGAGAGGCCCGCCGGCACGACCTGGTCATCACCACCTATGCCCTGGCCCACCGGGACCTGGCCACCCTATCGGAGGTGCCCTGGCACCGCGTCGTACTGGACGAAGCCCAGAATATCAAGAACCCCTCGGCCCAGCAGACCCAGGCCCTCCGGTCCCTGAAGGTCGGGCGGCGTGTCGCCCTCACCGGCACGCCCGTGGAGAACCGGCTGTCTGACATGTGGTCCATCATGGAGTTCCTGAACCCGGGCTACCTGGGCCCAGCGGAGCAGTTCCGCCGGAGATTCGCCATACCCATCGAGAAATACAGGGACAGCGAACGTTCGGCGCAGCTCCGCCGCCTGGTGCAGCCCTTCCTGCTGCGCCGGCTCAAGACCGATCCCGCCATCATCCACGACCTGCCGGAGAAGATGGAGGCCAAGGTCTTTTGCCATCTGACGCGGGAGCAGGCATCCCTCTACCAGGCGGTGGTCAAAGACATGATGCAGCAGATAGAGGCTGCCCAGGATGGTATCAAGCGTAAGGGACTGGTATTGGCTACCCTGCTCAAGCTGAAGCAGGTATGCAACCACCCCGCCCAGTTCCTCCAGGATGGCAGCACCCTGTCGGGCCGCTCGGGCAAGCTGCTGCGCCTGGTGGAGATGCTGGAGGAGGCGGTGGCTGAGGGAGATCGGGCGCTGGTGTTCACCCAGTTCGCGGAGATGGGTCAGATGCTCCGGGCGCATCTCCGGGAGCACCTCGGGCAGGAGGTCCTTTTCCTCTACGGGGGCACCTCCCGCAAGGCCAGGGACGAGATGGTGCAGCATTTCCAGACCGGGCACGACGGACCAGCGGTCTTCGTCCTCTCCCTGAAGGCTGGGGGGCTGGGCCTCAACCTCACCGCTGCCAGCCGTGTGTTCCACTTCGACCGCTGGTGGAACCCGGCGGTGGAGGACCAGGCCACCGACAGGGCCTTCCGCATCGGCCAGAAAAAGAATGTCCAGGTCTACAAGTTCGTCTGCGCGGGCACCCTGGAGGAGCGTATTGACCAGACCATAGAGCACAAGAAGGAGCTGGCCGAGAGCGTAGTGGGCACCGGCGAGGACTGGCTCACCGAGATGTCCACCGACCAGCTCCGCCAGTTGTTTGCCCTCTCCCGAGAGGCAGTGATGGAGGAGCCGGTTTGACTTCCTGGGACTGGGGACGTCACTACCAGCCCAGCCGCCCCCGGCCGGTCAAGAACGGCCTGAAGACCCGGAGCCAGCGGGGCCGCATCGGGGAGACCTGGTGGTCGGAGAGATGGATCGCCTTCCTGGAGTCCCTGGACATGGGGGCTCGCCTGGGACGGGGTAGGGCCTATGCCCGTAGGGGCCAGGTGATGGACATGGACGTCAAGCCGGGCCTGGTTACCGCGCGGGTCCAAGGCTCCCGTGCCCAGCCCTACCAGGTGACCATCCAACTCTCACCCCTTTCGCCCCAGCAGTGGGAGAAGGTCGTGGACGTCCTGGCCTCCCAAGCCCTTTTTGCCGCCAAGCTCCTGGCCGGGGAGATGCCCCAGGATATCGAGCGGGCCTTTCAGGAGGCCCGGGTGCCTCTGTTCCCCAGCGCCGACAAAGACCTGAACAGCGATTGCTCTTGCCCCGACTGGGCCAACCCCTGCAAGCATGTCGCCGCAGTCTACTATCTCTTGGCCGAATCCTTCGACCGGGACCCCTTCCTCATCTTCCTGCTGCGCGGCCAGGAGAAAGAGGGCCTGCTGGCCTCCCTGCGGCAACGCCGCAGTGCCGGGGCCTCTGAAAGCGCCCCCACCAGCCAGGAACAGGAAGCCCCACCAGCGTCAGATGTGCCTGCGCTGGAGGAGTGCCTGGAGCGGTTCTGGGCCATGGGGCCGGAGATGGCCTCCTTCCGTGTGACAATCGCCCCTCCCGAGGTGCCCCTGGCCGTCCTGAAAAGGCTCGGCCCGCCGCCCTTCGATCAGGCCGAGGACATCACTGAAACTCTGGGCCGAGCATACGGGTTGATTAGCGAGGCGGCCCTCAGACTTGCCTTCGAGAGCGGAGACGACGGTGGGAACCAGTGACCCTGGCTAACCGGATGCTTCGCGCCAGCCCTGGTGCACCATAGACAGGGGCCGGTGGTCCCGTGCCTACAGCGACATGCGAGACCAAGGGGCTGGGTCCTTGCCGGAGGCCAATGCCTTTGTCGCCCGACTGGCGGAGCAAGCTCCCTGAGTAGGGTCCCTCTCGCCCAGCTTGTCTGTGTTAATCCCTCGGTACAATCTCCCGTTTGCTACGCACCCCCTTGCGTGGGGAGATGGGAAGGCAGAACAAGCCACGGGAATGCTCTTACACGTCGGGTGTGCTTCGGGACCTACTCCGGTAAGACGCCTTCGCTCACCTGTCAAGGCGTATCCTCTATCCGTAATCCGTGGATTGTTGCGCCAGGGCAAATACGATGCAGATATGAGCGGGGCATCACCCGCTGGGTGACAACTCCCGCATACCTGAATCGTATCTGGGCCATGACAAGAATCCACGGATTACGGTCTATCCGCCGATCGGGGGATGGGCTTATGATGTTTCGGTCAGCTTAGCTGCGGTCGCGGAACGGTATTGCCACGAAGAAGAGGGAGGGGTATGACAGTTGCGGAGAGACCGGTGATTGCTATCACTATGGGTGATGCTGCCGGAATCGGCCCCGAGATCATTGTGAAAGCCCTACTGTCCGAGCAAGTACATGACATTTGCCGGCCCCTGGTCATCGGAGAAAGCGCGATTATCCGGGAGGCAATAAACCTGGTAGGCAAACCATTGCGACTGCATCTTGTGAAAGCGGCGCGCGAAGCTGAGGGGCAAACCGGCACGATTGATCTTCTCGACTTAGAGAACCTCGACCGAAGGGACGTTACCGTTGGCCAAGTATGCTTGGCGTGCGGCAAGGCAGCCGTGGAATACCTCGAAATGGCTGCCCATCTGGCTCTAAGTGGCGAGGTCAAAGCAGTAGTGACGGCACCCCTTAGCAAGGAAGCCACGAGGAAGGCGGGCCATGGGGAGTTGGGGCACTTGGAGCTTCTTGCCAGGCTTACTGGCGCCAAAGAGTACGCAACGATGCTTGTGGCAGGTCCCCTTCGTGTGGTCCATTTGACCACTCACTACCCCCTGAGGCATGCATGCTCTCTGGTGACCCGGGGGCGAATCCTGGCCAAGCTACAGTTGACCCACGACTCTTTCCGGGGATGGGGATTCGAGCATCCTCGTATCGCCGTGGCCGCCCTGAACCCCCATGGCGGTGAAGGCGGTATCCTGGGCTCCGAGGAAATAGAAGAGATTGGGCCAGCCATTGAGGCAGCCCAGGGTCTGGCTATTGACGCTCGAGGTCCTTATCCGGCCGATTCGATTTTCAACCGGGCCATTGATGGGGAGTTCGACGCAGTGCTGGCCATGTATCACGACCAGGGGCATATTCCGACCAAGGTGTACGACTTCCACAGGAGCGTGAGCGTTGCCCTGGGATTGCCCCTGGTGAGGACGTCAGTGGACCATGGTACGGCCTTCGACATTGCAGGCAAGGGCATCGCCAACCCTCAAAGCCTTGAAGAGGCCATAAAGGTGGCCGTCAGGCTCTGTCAGGGGAAGACGCTGGCTGAGGACTAGACCGGGCAGCGGGGGAGGTCTAGCACCCTACATCGCGGATAATGCCCACCGTTCCTCTCGGATGAGCAATTCGCTCTTTTGTTCCACGGGTAGGGCATTGCCCCGATAGGCGTTAGAGTAAGGGATTGTTCAGCTTTGGGCATGGCAGTGGTGTAAATATCTATTCTAACGCCTATGGGCATTGCCCCTTCCCGCTGGGGCGGGACGTTGCCCACGTGCGGCCGGGAGAGTGGCCCGAGGAGCCTAGGTCCGGGACTCGCGGGCTCCCCGACCGCTGCCATCAGCCGTAATCCGTGGATTGTTGCACCAGGGCAAATACGATGCAGATATGAGCGGGGCATCACCCGCTGGGTGACAACTCCCGCATACCTGAATCGTATCTGGGCCATGACAAGAATCCACGGATTACGGATCAGGAACAGGGGTTGACGACAAGAGGTAGCAGTAGCCCTGGTGAACCAGCGGGTCCCACACGGCAAGGCCCAGCCTTTTGTCCTTGCCTTGCAGGAGAAGCAGGGGCACAGTGGGTTTGGGGTAGCTGACGATGGCCAACTGTTCCAGCGTCACTTCGGTGGCCAACTGGTATCTGCGTTCTACGTCCTGTAGTCGGCGCTCCCTGTCCAGCAATGTGCTGCGGACCTTGGCCTCAATGCGTTCCAGGTTGGCGTCTTTCCTGGCCTTGCTGGCCTCGAGCCGCTCGATAATGGCCCGGTAGTGTCGGTCAACCTCAGCTTTCTCCTCGGAGGCTGTGGCTCGCAAGCCAACCTGCTTCGCCTGTACCACGGGAGCCAGATCACGCGCCGCAGCCCCGGCAGCGGCATGGTATGCCTCCGTGAGGCTCAGCGACACGGGGGGTTCCGGATAGACCTCCGGTTCCGCGGAGGCCTGTAGCTCCAGGGCGGACCAGTCCCACCGAGCAGTGCAGCCACTGTGCAGGTCTACGGACACATCTTGCAGCGCCTCCTCTCGTCCATCAGCTACCAGGACCGCTTTGAAACGGAAGGCGGCATGGTGGTAAAGGTATGTCTCCTCCTTCCCAGTGGCCAAGATGTGTCCGGGAATGCGGGAATGCTGGGCAACCTTGTGCAATGTCCGCCCCAAGGTGAGGTGCAGCCCCTTCAGGTAGAAATGGGTGGCGGCGCCCGCGGCCAAGGTGGCGTCGGTCAATCCCTGTAGCAGGCCACTGCCATACGCCAATAGTTCCACGTCACGGTTCTCTCTGGCCACCTCCACTGATGAAGTGAAACGAAGGAAGTCCCTTCCCCCAAAGTAGTCCTTGACGCCGTCGCCCAACAGGACGTCGGTTATGCGGTATCCCGCGCTGTCCACAGCACCCACGCTGTCGAAGAAGCGTCGGGCCAGGTCGTCAAGCCGGCTGCTCATGGCCTACCTCGCGGAAAAGGGCGTCATCCAGGGCCTTGACCCGCTCATAGTCGTCCTTCACTCCGTGAAGACGCTCACCCAGTTCCTCTATGCGCTGCCCCACTTCCTCGTCGCTGGAACTGGTGGCCACCAGTTCCATGATGATGTCCTCCAGGTCACGTTCGTCCTCCAGGCGCCCCAGTATTAGGTCCAACTCTCCCACCACCAGCTCGAAGAGGTTGATCCTGCGGTCCAGGACCTCCAGAAGGTGGTCCTCGATGCTGCCCGCGCTGGACAGGTTGAAGATGTACACGTCGTGCTGCTGGCCAATGCGGCTCAGGCGGCCGATACGTTGCTCGATACGCATGGGATTCCAGGGGAGGTCGAAGTTGACCAACAGGTGGCAGAACTGCAGGTTTCTGCCTTCGCCCCCGACGTCGGTGCTCAGCATTATCCGGCTCTCGCTACGGAACTGCTCGACCGCCTCATCTTTCTCTCGCGCGTTCAGACCCCCGTGGTACAAGGCCACGGGCCATCCCTCCAGTTGCTGGCGAAGCCAACGCAGCGTGGCACGGTAGCGGGGGAAGATCAGCACCTTATCATCCCGGGGCAGCGAGTGCAAGGTCTGGAGTAGAGCGGTGAGCTTGGCAGTGGGCCCGATGGTACGGGCCAATTCCAGGATCTCGCCCAGGCGCCGAATCAGGGGAGCCGGTGTGGAGCGTGACAGGAGTCGCTCCAGGGTCGGTGCCACCGCAGCCGGGCTGCTGCCCAGCTCCATCTGTAGTGTCTTGAGGACCAGGCGGCTTAGCCCGGAGCTTCGGCCCGGCGCCCCTCCAGTTCCCGCCGTACCGCCCAGAGAGGCGGTTGAAGGTCCGGCTTTGAGGAAAGGAGGTGCTCGAGCCAATAACGAATCTGTGCCGCCCGGTTCCAAACGGGGATGTGGGGTGCCCGGGCCGGATCGGCTGAATGTGCGCTCTAGGCCGAGTTTCAGTTGAACACCCTCATCCAGAGGGATAGGGCCAGACTCCTCGGTTTCCTCATCCGCCATTGGACCGGCGGCCTGGCTGCTCGATATCGCCGGATACAGCTCGCGGACTAGACCGCTTACCAGCCGACGAAGGTCGAGCTCCCCAGCCGTGGGATCCACCCGCACGGTGTGGGCGTGACGCTGGGTGAAGGCGATGCCCACTGTGCTCCTCCGATTGCGCACCATGACCTGGCCCACCAGCCTTCGGAGCTCGTCCACGTTGCGGGGTTGAAGCCGGTCTCCCCGAGTGACATACCGCTTGCGAAACTCGTTGACGGTCTGGAGTTGCCCCGGTTTCAGCAAAGTGATCAGGTTGAAGAGCTCCTCCAGGTCGTTCTGCACCGGTGTGGCCGTAAGTAGCAGTATGTACCTCTTGTCCAGCCCGTTGATCAGCTTCCATGCCCTGGTGTCCCGGTGCCGCAGGTAATGGGCTTCATCCACGATCACCATGTCGAAGGCGACACGTTGGATCTCCTCCAGGTGGGGACCACGCTTGGCCTGGGAGAGGGACGCAATGATGCGGTCGAACCGAGTCCACGCGGTGGGTCCCGCTTCCTTGAACTCGGGGGCCTCACCGATGACAAAGTCCAGATTGAACTTCTGGGCCATCTCCTCTTGCCACTGATAGAGGAGCGACGATGGAGTGAGAATGAGCACCCGCCGGACCAGGCCGCGCAGCAGGTATTCCATGAGTACCAGCCCAGCCTCTACAGTCTTCCCCAATCCGACCTCGTCGCAGAGGAGTGCCCGACCCCGCATCTGCCGCAGGACGGCGGTCACCGTAGCCAACTGGTGAGGGTAGGGGATGACGTCCTGGACGGCGTTGAGCGCAAGGAGCTGGTCGAAGCCGGGCTTGATGGCCAGGGCCGCCGCCTCCCTGGCGAGAAAGAAACGGCTGGGCGGGCACAAATGGCCCCGGCATAGTCGCTGGACGAGTCCCGAGGGGTCGGCAACCCCAAGCTGGCCGTTGGCGGCCCCTGGCATGTCGCCAGGCACCAGAGCGCTGCTACACAGCAGGCGGCCATCGGCCACCACCATCTGGATCAGGCTGCCCAGCCGGAGCAGGCGTTGCCCCAGCCTCCGGCTGGTCAGCAGCCCCCCGTCCCGGGACGCTTGGACGGTGGCCTGCCCTTGGATATCCACCTCAACGTGGTCGGGAAGCAGCTGGGCAAGCTCGGGCGACAAGATGGCGTGGTTGTCATCAACAACCAGCCGCGTTGCTGGCGACGAGTAGATGCGTGGCAGCCGGACGCTGGTCTCACTCACGGGGCGGCCCGGCCCTCGGTCCTCGTCGCGCCTGGCCAGTGGCTGTCTTGTCCAGGATCACCTACCAACGGCGGGTCGCCCGTTCCATAGCTTCCACAACCCTGTCGCGCATCTTGGGGGAGAGCGATGAGTCAGTAGCCAGGTCCAGAAGTCGCTGCTGGGCTACCTCCAGGGGCATCCGCCTCACTGTCTCAAGGATGGCTACCAGGTATCTCCTATTGCTGTTGTTTGCTTTGAGCCGCTTCAGTTCCCCCAACAGGAAGTCGGCGCACTCCGGCGTCTGGAACCCCTCTAGCCGCTCCACAATCATCTCACGCCTCTGCCAGTGACTCAAAAGATTCTGTGTGCACGATTCTCCAGGGCCTGTGCGGCCGCGTCGCCTTCATCATGCCATTGTTGTGTTGCGCCAGACGTTGCGCAACATCACGGGTGGAGCCGATGTAGTAGCGACCCGCAGCGTCACTGTGCAGGACATAGACGAAGAACATTGAGGGACATGACCTGGTGGAGCTGAGGGGATTCGAACCCCTGACCTCCTCAATGCCATTGAGGCGCTCTCCCTATTGAGCTACAGCCCCACTGCTGGGGCATTGTATCAGAAGCACCTATGCCTAGCAACCTAGGCTAGTCGCCGCGGGAACCCTCACCCTTGCCCAGCGGGATGGTGATGAGGGGGTGGCGCGCTGGTTGCCATTGACAAACCGTAGCTGCTCCCTACAATGAAGGCTAACTTCGCCTGGGGGTAGATGTTGATGGTCCGTTCCAAGTGTCTCTGGTTGGCGGCAGGGGCCGTGCTCCTGCTGGCTTGTGGCCCAGCAGCCACCGCCACGCCCCCCGCCACGGCGGCGCCCAGCGCCACCGCCACGCCTATTCCAGCAGGTACAGCCGTGTCCACCAAGGCCACTCCCACCGCGGCTGCGGCTGTAACGCCCACGTCGGCGCCGTCCGCAGGTCCACTGTACGGTGGCCTGGTGCGCTATCCGATGCGGGAGGACCCGCCCACCTGGGACCCGGCGCTGAGTCACGTGGACCAACTGATCACTGCCAAGACCTCGGTGTTCAGCAAACTCTTCATGCTGTGGACGGACCCACCGCAGAACTGCAAAGAGGCTACCACGCCCCTCCTGGTAAAGACGTGGAAGTGGGTGGATGACACCACCGTCGAGATGACCCTCAACCAGGGCATCCGTTTCCACAACAAAGCGCCTGTCAATGGCCGAGAGCTGGTGGCGGACGATGTCGTGTTTGGCATGGAGCGCTACCGCAACCTGCCGTTCATGGCGGGCGTCTCGGCAAACGTTGCCTCGACCAAGGCGGTGGACAAGTACACATTCCGCATGACCACCGCCAGGCCCTGGGGTGGTCTGCCCCTGGAGCTGATGGCCCACGACTACGGCCTATTCCCTCTGGCCAAGGAGTCCGGCGGCCCCAACAACGAGCTATGGACCAATCCCGAGAAATCGTGGGTGGGTGTAGGCCCGTTCATGTTCGAGAAATGGACACCCGGCGCCAAATGGCGCCTGGCGCGCAACCCGAGCTACTGGCGCCAGGGGAAGCCATACGTGGATGCCGTGGAGTTCCTGGTGATGCCGGACGTGTCCACCGAGATGGCGGCCATCCGGAGCGGCGTTGTTACCGGCACTTCCCGCCTGGCCGAGCCCCAGATGCTCGATCTGCTGAAGCAGGTCCCTGGGCTCCAGGCCATATACTGTCCGGGTAGCTCTGCCTACCCTGGCGTGCTGTACTACAACAACAGTGGCCCACCCTTCGATAATCTAAAGGTGAGGCGTGCGGTGGCCATGGCCATTGACCGGCAGGCCATTGTCAACGTCATTTACCTGGGGCGGGCCGCCAACGTCGCAGTGCTGCGTCAGGGGTTGGTCTACGCCATGTCTCGCGACGAGTTCCCCGCCGAGGTGCGCCAGTACATGGAGTACAACCCGGAGAAGGCCAAGGCGTTGCTGGCGGAGGCAGGGTATCCTAACGGCCTGAAGACCGTCATCAACGTTACACCCCGGTATGCTGCTCCTTACATGCAGATCAATGAGATGCTGGCCGCCATGTTCACGAAGGTGGGCATACAGACAGCGCTGAACACCCTGGAGTATGGGCGCTACTCTTCCACGGTGCTCCAAGCCAAGTACCCGGTGGGCGAGATGGCGACCACCCCTGGCCTCCAGCAGACCCCGGAGGATGGGCATGCGTTGCGGAGTCCCCACAGTAAGCTAGGTGGCAGCACGAACCGCAGCCTGGTTACTGACCCGGAGTACGACCGCCTTTATGACGAGTTTGCCGCCGCCCGGGATGAGGCCCGCCGAGCGGAGTTGGCGCGCCAACTCCAAAATCGGCAGATTGACCAGGCCTACCGTGTGGTACTTCCCTACCCGGAGGACCCGCTGGTTGGCCCGGCCAACCTGCGGGGGATGAACTGGCGGGCCAGCGCCCGGGACTGGGGCTTCCTGCTGGAGAACCTCTGGTATGCCAAGTAAGCAGCGGGAGCTCTCGGCGCTCGCCGGTGGGGGCAGGGCTCGTCATTTCCATGCGGAGGAGCCGGGGTCAGTGCACGTGGCCTATTGAGCTAAGCTAGGTCAGGAGGTGGACCATGGGGCGTAGGCATCTGGTAGCCGGGATAAGCGCGATTACACTGCTGGTGCTGGGGTGCGGGCCTGCGGCCACGGCCACGCCCCAGGCCACTGCACCCCCCCTGACCGCGGCCACGGCCACGCCCAGGGTTGCTCCACCCACGGGGACGGCGCCCACGCCCACCGCCAAACCCGCCGCATCCCCTACCCCGGCGGCCGCTGCCAGCCCCAAGATCGGTGGTACTGCCCGCCATCCCCAGCGGGAGGACACCCCTTCGTGGGACCCTTCCAAGACCCACGTGGACCCCATGAACACCACCAAGTACCTGGTCTTCTCCAAGCTGTTCGCAGGCTGGTCGGAGAAGCCGGAGAACTGCCGGAGTGAGGTCTACCCTTGGGCAGTACAGACGTGGCGTTGGCTGGATGATACTACGGCGGAGTTTACCCTCAAGCAGGGCATCAAGTACCACAACAAGGCGCCGGTCAACGGCCGTGAGCTGGTTGCCCAGGACATGGTACCGTCCTTCGACCGCTACAAGAAGAACCTGTCGTACATGGCGGGGAAGTCGGCCACGGTCGAGGCGGTGACCGTCAAGGATAAGTACACCTTCCAGATGAAGCTGAAGTCGCCCTGGGGCGGCTTGGTTGCTGAGATGCTCGCAGACTTCTACGGGCCGTGGATCGAACCTGCGGAGGCTGGCGGTCCCAAAGGTGAGCTGTGGGAGCAGCCGGACAAGGCCTTCATCGGCAGCGGTCCCTTCATGTTTGATTTCTGGACGCCAGGTGTGAAATGGCGGGTGGTCCGCAACCCCGACTACTGGATCAAGGGCCGACCCTATCTGGATGCGGTAGAGATGCTGGTCATTCCCGAGGCATCCACGCAGTTGGCTGCCCTGCGATCGGGCCAGCTCAGCCTCATCCGTGAGTTCAGCGAGGAGTTGGTGGATGTAGCCCAGCGGCAGATGCCGGGCCTCCAAGTGGTCCGCTGCCCCGGCTCCAACATGAGCGGCGCGGGCATGCTCTGGATGAACAACAGCGGTCCCCCTTTCAACGATGTGCGAGTGCGTCGCGCGGTGGCCATGGCGATTGACGGCGAGACGATCGTGAAGGGCCTGTACAAGGGCAAGGCCGCAGTGGTCGCGATGTTGCCGTTGCCCACGCAGTACGCCATGAAGGCAGATGACTTCCCCGCCGATGTGCGCCAGTACGTCCAGTACAATCCCGCCAAGGCCAAGCAGCTCCTGGCTGAGGCGGGCTTCCCGAACGGCTTTGACACGGTCATCAATTTCACTGGCCGCTATTCTGCGCCTCATCCCATGATCGCGGAGTCGCTGACCGGAATGCTCAATGCCGTCGGCATCAGGGCCAAGCTCAACATGATGGAGTATGGGCGCTACACCACCACAGTGCTCCAGGCCAAGTACCCCGTGGGGGAGTTGGCGATGAGCCCACGCAACGCGCCTACACCGGAGAGCGCTCACGCCTTGACCACCTTCTGGAGTGAGGCTGGCGCCGTCAACCGCAGCGTGGTCAATGACCCGGAGTACGATAGGCTCTACAACCAGTTCCGGGCCACCGGAGACGAGAACAGGCGTGTGGACCTGGCCCGCCAGCTTCAGACCATGGCGGTCAGCAAGGCCTATGCTGCTTTCATGCCCATGCCCGACTCCACCATGGTCGGTGTGCGAGGACTGCACTATACCTGGGTGGGCAATACCCGCGACTACAGCATGCTCTTGGAGACGGCCTGGATCGAGTAGGCCCCAGACTCGAAGTGAGTGTGGAGGACCGGCCCAGCCGTAGGGACGCATGGCCTTGTGCCCTCTACTTCACGGCCTAAATGCAGAGGAACGCATGAACAACGCCAACTTTGTGGACGTCAAGGGAATCAGAACGCGGTACTTCGAGGCGGGCCGGGGGGACCCTCTGGTGCTGGTCCACGGCGGACACTTCGGCAACTCTTACAACGCCGAGGACTGGGAGCACAGCTTTCCACTGTTTGCCAAATCGTTCCACGTTTACGCCCTGGACAAGATCGGGCAGGGCTTCTCCGATAACCCCCCCAGCGACCGGGACTACGTCATCGGGACCGTGGTCCAGCACCTCTACGGTTTCCTTGAGGCGGTGGGTATAGACAAGGCCCACCTGGTGGGGCACTCCAGGGGAGGCTACGCCGTGGCGCGCCTGGCCCTGGAGCATCCCGAGGTCGTGGGGGCGCTGGTCATCGTGGACAGTGCGACCCTGATGGCGCCCCCCAATCCCATACACGCCCAGTGGGAAGCCGAGGCGCAACGCATCGCTGACCCTCGCCAGCGCGCCAGTCACATTCTGGTCCGTAACTCATACCGCCCTCAGCACATCAGCCAGCACTACGTGGACGTAATCATGGAGGTTAATGGCTTGCCCAAGACACAGACTGGGGCGGCCAGGATGGCAGCGCTGTTCCCGCAGTTCACTGCGGACCTGGTGGCCCGGCAGAAAGAGACGCACCAGTGGATCAGAGAGGGCAGGCTGAAGGGGCCGGTGCTTGTCGTGTGGGGCTACAATGACCCCTCCGCCAAGTTCGATCCCATCGGGCTGGATGCCGTGAAGCTGGTTTTGCCCAACGTGCCCAATTCCCAGGTGCACATACTCAACCAGGCAGGACACCACTGCTTTAGCGAGCAGCCGGTAGCCTTCGTGGAGGCGGTGACCAGCTTCATCCGACTATACACCCCCCTGAAGTGAAGCAGTCCTGACTCCAGCACATGTCTTTGTCTGGTGAATCGCCCCCCTGTCGTTCCTATGAAAAAGCCCCCGTTTTTCATCCGGCGTGGTGGCCGGACCAGCGGCCATGCACAGTTGCGAGTTCCATAGGTCGGGTGTGCCGACCCAATGTAGAGCAATGAACCGAATTGCCCACGGATTCCTTGGAGGTCCATTTCACTGTCATTCCGATCCCGACGCGTCGGGACCCCGCACCGGGACGACCGCCCCGATGCATCGGGGCATGGTTTGTCGCTGCATAGGGCATAACCATGGGATTCCTCGCCCTGCGGGGCTCGGAATGACATGTGAGACAACTGGTTCATTGAAAGGAGCGTAGCGACGAAGTCCCGACACGTCGGGATGCTCCCTGGTCATGCGCTGAGACACCCTGTCGTTGCGAGCCGAAGCGAAGCAATCCGCAACCCCTGGTCATGCGGTGAGACATCCCGACAAGTCGGGACTTCGGCCTCCTGCGGAATGCCTCACAACGACAAGCGGTGAGGCAGCCAGCGCGTTTCCGCTTCGGCTTGACACACTATGTTGGCCTGCTAGAATGATTGTATTCTTTGTGTCCCGTGGGCAATCCGGCGTGTCTGGAGGTATGCATGGCTGACGTCCTGGTAACCGGCGCATTTGGCGCCTTTGGCAACCAGGTGTTGCGGCGCCTGGTGAAAGAGGGTATCCGCCCGGTGGGCATGTCCCGCAACCCGGACTTGAGTCTGGTGCGGGATGTCGCCGGTTCCATAGATGTCGCCCGAGGGGACGTCACCAACCTGCAAGACATCATCCAGGCTATCAAAGAGTACAAGGTAAAGCGCGTCATCCACGCAGCGAACCTCATCGGCGAAGCGGAGACCAAGCCGTTTCTGGGTTTTCAGATAGGGGCGGCGGGGACAGCCAACGTGCTGGAGGCCGCTCGCATCACGAGTATGGAGCGGGTAGTGTATTGCAGCTCCAAGGGCGTCTACGGTCACATCGTGGGCGGCCCACATGCCTTTCCCAAGTACGCTCCCATCAACGAGGACCACGTCCGCAACCCGGAGTACGATTCCATCTATGCGGCGGGCAAGGTGCTGGGGGAGAACATGGGTTGGGCCTATCACGACAAGCATGGGCTGGACTTCGCTGCCCTGCGCTTTGGCCATACCTGGGGCCCTGGCAAGCAGGCCCGGCACGGCCCGCTTTCCATCTTCAGCAAGTTCGTGGAGAACGCCATGGCCGGCAAGCCCACGGTCATCGCCAAGGGCGGCGATGAAAAGGACGACATCGTCTACCTCAAGGATGTGGCCCTGGGCATAGTGCGGGCGTGCTACGCGCCTAGCGTGCCCTCCATGTTCTACAACATCGCCAGCGGTCGGCTGGTGGGCCTTCACGACTTCGCCGACGCGGTACGCAAGGTGATGCCCAAGGCCCAGATCGAGATTGGGTCGGGCGTGGACTACATCAACTACGGGCATCCCCGCTACTCCCTGTACGACATCAGCCGGGCGCAGAAAGAGCTGGGCTACCAGCCTGAGTACGTGGACCTGGAGAAGGGCGTCAGGGACTACGTGGATACCATGAAGGCCCTGGGGTTGGCGCCCCAGGCAAGCTAGGCTGCCAGTGTGCTTAAGGAGGCTAGGACTGTGGCAGGGGAAAAGCTGGTAAACGTGTTCTGCGGGCCCCATTGTGGGTCCTACAACTGCGAGTTCCAGGCCGTGGTGAAAGAGGGGAAGGTGGAGAACATCCGCATCCACCCCAAGACCGTCCATCCCCCTTGCGCTATCGGCTGGAGCAACGTGAAGCGCCTGTACCATCCGGACCGTCTCCAGTACCCGATGAAGCGGGTGGGCGAACGG
>Ga0209514_10001385_pt1 | contig 42180 bp, 71 predicted proteins | sample Subgrocontami58m_FD_187452 | JGI IMG/M metagenome (GOLD analysis project Ga0209514, IMG submission 187452) | Subsurface groundwater microbial communities from S. Glens Falls, New York, USA - GMW37 contaminated, 5.8 m (SPAdes) (version 3) | ecosystem: Environmental > Aquatic > Deep subsurface >...
CTGGCTTCTTCCTTGCTTCGAATAATTAACTCATTCATATCCACACCCTCATAAATCATCTCTGAAGCAAAACCATGCCTTGCTAACTCTTTTTGCCCAAACTTACTAAATGTAATTATTTTGTCAGCATAGGGTAACTTTTGAAGAACTCCAGGTGGAACAGGTGAAGCATCAATAGGCATATAAAACCATAATTTTCTGCCCGCATTCTTAATCTGTTGAAGAAAATTAGGATCAAGCACCCATACGTCAATCATTGTAATTACAACATGAGCATTAAAATGTTGTGCCCCATAAAAGTATGAATCTGAACCGTGAGGGTCGTTAATAGATGGATACATCCGTAGTCCGTTGTAATCGATCCAATGCCCAATGAGGCCAGCCTTGGCAGCCTGAGCAGTTGGGAAGCCTTCTTTTAAAAGTCGACGCATCAACCATGAAAGCTCTACGGCATATCCCGAAGCGCTAAATTCTGCATCACCACCAAAAATTATGCGTAAATCTCGGCGTTTATTTGGGGGTTTCATCAGAAATTAAACCTTTTAGATAAGAAGCTACGTCTGCCTGAAACCGTATGTCAATATCATGAAATTTGGGAGATTGATTACCTCCTGCATAGTGGTAACAAACAATCTCTTTATCCCCATCAATGGGCCAAGGCTCTCGATCATCACCGGATTTATCAGGTAGAATTAATTTTCCATCTCTAAGCTCAAACTGAGAACCGTATTGTTTTGAAATTAAATTCCACCATTTATTGTTAGGTTGTCTATCTAAAAACTTAACTTTGTAATTTCCATAATAAACTAGAATATTCAAAAAATCCTGCTCATAGAATTGATAAACATTCCGTCTTTCAGGCGTACAAAGTTTTAACCAATGGTCTACAAATTCCTCACTTTTGGCAACCACAAAACCACAATTTACATAATCCATAGCATTAATGTCCCAAACTTGGACAACTTTCCCCATCATGGCCTGTTGAGTTTGAATTTCACGGGGATTAGCGTTTTGAACCACAGCAACATCAAAATCCCCCTCCCAACAACTTGATATATCACCTGTGATGATCATATCCGCATCAAGTCTGACTACACATTCATATTCTTGAAGCAAGTCTTTCATAAAAATAGGTGTCATATAAGCCATTTTGAGGTCATTTATGAAGGTAAACCCTCTCTGAATTGCATCTTGTTGTTTAAAGAATTTAACATCAGCTTTCTTTTTGATATCAGGATTAGTTTTATAAAGAGAATTAAGCATCTTTTTGGCATATTGCTCGTTTTGAGCATCTAAGCCTGTGGTGAATATACAAAGGGGTTTTTTAATCATGATTCCAATTCTTTCTTTTGTTTCGGTTCTTTCTTTTCTAAGGCTTTTTTCATAGCCTCAAAAATTTCTAACATTCGTGTGTCAGTCTCTATTTTTACTAAAAATTCATTCTTACTTTGCTGATAATGAATATCATTCTCCTGATGATTTTTTTCCTCTTTTTGTATCTCAAGTGAGGCCAGGCACGCTTCATACCAGACTAGATTAGACTTTATCTGATCTATAAAACCTTCAATTATTTCCTTCCTAGTCCTCATGTCCTAATTCTGTTTTGCATCTTAAAAGCAATTCTTAAAACATCAGCAAATATTTGTGTTAGGCGACCTGGTATAAATAAATCTGCCTGTCTATTTTGTTTAAGATACTTTTTAACTGCTTTATCCAAAAGTATGACTAATTCTTTCTGGTCTGAAGTTAATTTTAGTTTCTCTTTGGCATCTGGAACAATTTTCATAGAATTTCTTTTTACCTTCTCTTTTGTGGTAACCATGTCTTGCCAATTCTTTATATTTATCTAATTTACCATATTCTTTCCAATAATCCTTAACATATAGTTTATACCATTCTTTTTGTCTTTTAGAATCATTTGCTCGTTTAGTCGCTGCTTTGCCTTGTGGTGTTTGTCGCCACGTTTTCATGTACTCTCTTCGCCAGGCTTTCATTTTAGCTAATTTGTTATACTCAACCTTATATTTACGCATAAGGGATTTATAGCGTTCTCCATGCCTATATGCTTGCCCGTTTTCGCTTTTTTCCCACTGACGGCATGATTCCTGATGCTTTCTGCGAAATTCTTTATCAAACAACCACCGATATTTATTGTATGAACGGACTTTAGCTTTTTGAAGTTCAGTCATAAAAATAGTGGCTTCCTATCCGAGAATAAAAAGCCACTAAACTTATTGTGGATATTCTCGGATATATCCAATGTACCAACTAATCTTAACTAATGTCAAGACTAAGCTGAAACAATCGCTGCAGTTCCGATTCCAAGGTATGGATTCTTCACTACTGTAGCAGTTCCATATACTGGTGTCACGAAAGTAGAACCTGCGGTTCCAACTTGCGTACAACCAACAGTTGGTGATTCGTTTATTATTGCTCGCATACCAACACCCATTGTTCCACCTACTGCCGAAGCGGTAGCCGTACCACCAGTGTTGTAAAACTTACAACGATCAACGATCAACGATAGTGCATTGTTAGCTGTGCCAGGTGACTGTAGTATGAACGTACTTGCTGCTGCATCATGGTTTGCCATAAATTCAACATTTTGAACACGAATATTCGTATTGTTGAACATAAGTTTAATTCCATGTGAAGCGGAAGCTAGTAGTCCTGTACCAGAATTGATAAAACCATCTCTGATGGTAATATCTGTGGCTGCTGAACCAACAACAATGTCGCCTGCTGGTGTACCTGTTATACCTGTAGTACCTGCATCCCATTGGATACCTGTCTTCTCAACCCTAAAGTCGTGAAGATCAAGACCTGAAACACCTGCACCAATTGTAATCAGACCACCATCACCACCATCACCTAATGTTCCTCCTGTTGATGTTCCTGCTGTTCCACGCACATAAATGCCTGCAACTTCACAGTTATCACCCGTAATTCTTAAAACACCTAAAGTACCTATTGTACCTGCGGTTCCTGGTGCTTCCAAAACAACTGAAGCATTGCCAAGCGATTTACCTGCACCAAGTCCTATCAAATGAACGCTATCTTTATCGAGAGTAATTCCTGCTGGTGTTCCTGTTGGAACATATGCAGTATTGTCATCTTTTGGACAAACAATGATGTAATCGTTTAAACCGGCACGTACTTTGCTTGAATCAATAGCTGACTGAATGTCATCAAAGAAAAACTCATTACCGACTGCTTCTTTAACAGTTGTGTAATCAGCATCTGTTGGGTCTTTTACCCATACAACATTACCTGTAGTTACGATTCCAGCATTTCTGATCTCAGAAAGTGGATCAATTTTCCCACCAAATGCTAAATAAGGATCATTTTGACGTAATCCCATTTTTTATAATTTCACCTCCTTTAGCCTCTTTGAGGCGTTGTTTTCTAAAACGGATAAGTACCACCCTTTCAAAGGGTGTAATTCCTGCCCGTTTGCATAGTTCTGTAAAACTAAGTCTTTTAACATAATGTTTTCTATTTTTTCTTGGCACATATCCATTCTAATTCTTTTTAAGCTAGTCCGATATCTTTTGCTGTTTGTCGCATTTTTCTCATCATTTCTTCTTTAATCTCTTCTCCTCTAAGTCTTGCTAGTTCTCTTCTACCAAAATATTTCATAGCAGCAGTTTTAGGGTCAGAACTATTGAATTTACCTCTAGCAAGAGCCATGAGAAAATGCGTTCCTGCATCGGTTCTTTCTTCAAGACCTTCTTCAAAGATTTTCCTCTTAGCACGCATTAAAGCCTCGTTTTTCTTAATTGATTGCTCAATTACCCTGCGATTGTGTTCAACCGAAAACCCTGGTGATGGATCTTTAGGCACAAATTTAAAATCAGCCTTGGATATCTCACCACTGGTTTTTAAATCTTTAAATAATTTAGGCCCGTACGCCTTCATTGCGGGCTTGGGAAGAATCGAACTTCCCTTATAACCGTTAGCCCAATGTTAGTTGGTTAGGTATTTGCTAACTTATGAATTCGTTTCGCATTTCCTACCATAGTGCCCAACTAACCAAAGCACTTTATTAATCAGTTTTCTGTGTTTCCCTAGCATTAGCTGCGGGTGCTAAACACATAACATTAGCAAACCAAACCATAACGGCCTGATATGTAATCGTGTTGGATAATCTCAAAAGATTATCTGCACCTTGTTCGAGCCAATTCATGTCTTCAACCTGACAGAGGGTCCATGAATCCATGTTTAGGATCACGACTTCTCCATCTGGTACCTGATAGTCAAGAAATACTCCAACTTTTCCAGCTCCTGCTGCGAATTCAAGTCCTGTCCAACCACCAAGAAGATCGGCAGTATCTACCGTCCTTCTCATAGATGTTAAGAGATCGCCATACTTTTTGTATAGTGTCTTGTTAACAAATATTGCGTATTGGTCTCCTGTTCTTGCGTATTCTTTAGCTGAAAGATATCCATTTTCCATTCTGCTAAGTGACAAGGCTTCTGAGACGGAACCAAATTGTGGTGTCCATCCATCCCTTGATCTTGCAAGTCCAGCGTATAGGTTTGTACCTGTTGTCGAGGAAAGAGCTTCTCGAATACCATTAAACATATTCGATCCAGCACCACCACCTGATCCATCTAATATAAAGACGGCATCATTCGCTGCTGAAGCTGTAGCTCCTGTCAAAAGAACTGTACCAACTGCGAGATCTTTACCTCGATTTGTTATGGTTCCGATTGTTCCTGTAGCTGCTGCTGCAGTTCCAATTCCGACGACCATTCCATCCTGTAGATATGCACCTGGTGCAATATCACTGTTGACTGTACCGTAATAATCTATAGTACGACCATCATCAACTGAGGCATTAATAGCTCTGATTGTGATTTCTGTAGATGAAACTGAACCGTTAACCTGTGCAACGATACCTGTGGCATCGCCATATAGTTGTCGGTTTACTTCACGAGCGAAATCTGAAACCATCGCTTTAGCTTGTTCGGTAAAGGTGTTTGCAATAGCACGTTTGTCACCCTGAGAAGCATCAATAGCCAATTTTGAGATATTGAAAGCCCCAGTGACTGTTTTAACGGCAACTGATCCTCTGTTGAAAGTTACACCAGCTGTTGCATTAATGTTGTTACCATCGTTTGCAAGGTTGGTTACTCCTCCATGACGAGATGTTCGAACTGCTGCGTGGAAGGCGTTGTTGATCGTCGCCACACCAGAGTTTCTCTTCATCTGATCGAGAAGAATTGTTTGCTTTGGAAAGTTATCTTGAACGTAAGGCTGTATTACTTCACGTAATACCGCCGTTGCATTACTTAATAAATGAGCGGGCAAATTAAATCAAATCCTTTCTACCCTATGATTTTAAGTTTAAACTGAGTTTATAACTTAAAGGGTCATTAAAAGCGTTACTAAAAGCGTTACTCTTCACGGAACATTGCCTGTTCCACGAGTTGGTCAATGTTTTGATCATTCGGTTGCACTCTTGCTGGAGCTTTACCACTAGACGCTGTGGAATCAGTAACCATTCCTGGTTTTTTGATTGATTCAATTTTTGCCTCTTTTGATTTATCAATTTCTGATTCATATAGGTCTTTAAAAGCCTTTTGAGGATTTCTAATCCCCGTCTCCTGCATGTGCCCGATTATGTCCTCAACCGAGGTTGAGATTCCGTAATCATCTTTAGCCTGACTAACTACTGCTTCCGTGTCTTGAAGTATGTCTCTGGCTTCAAGTCTTGCATCTATATACTGATTAACATCATCTATTGATATTAACCCTAAGTCTTTAGCCTCAGCCCTTGCTCTTGCTTTTAACTCATCTGGCGAAAGCTCTTCTCCTGCTTGTGCCTTAGTATCTAGTTGTTTAGTCTTAGCCTGCTCAAGTTCCTGCTCAAGTTCACTAAGTTTTTGCGTAGTCTGCGTATAGCTCTTGTGCATGTCCTTAATAGGACGGTTCCATTTCTCTTCATATTCACGGGCTACTTCGCCTAAACCTACTAACTTAGATAATTCGTCTTGTGTATATTCTTTTTCACCTAGTTTTACTTTTTCAGGTTCTTCTTGAGTCTCTTCAACCTTTTCGTCTTTAGTTTCTTCAAAAAAATCGTCTGCCATTGTTTCACCTCCTTCGCCGTGTCCTCTTATAGGAGCGGTAAAATTAAGCATAAAAAAAGACGTCCCTTTTGGACGTCTGTATTCCAATTACTTGAATATATTTTAGCTAAGACTAACTAGGGTGTCAAATATTTATCCTTGGCCTACACCTAAGAGTGTTTTCCAACCAACAATAGTTGTTGCAGCTGGTGGGGATACTCCACTCCAACTATCATCTGCTATTCCTTCTGGTATATCAGATGGCGATGAAAAGCTATTTGAAATAGTTGAGCTGAATCCAGAATGAAGGTAGATTTTCAGAGAAGCTGTGTCTGAACTTAAAACATTAGTTCCGTCATATCCAATTCCAGTATTGCTTGTACTTGGACTACTAAAAGAATTACTTATTGTTGTAGTAAATCCAGAATGGAGGTAGATTTTAGTAGAAAGTCTATCTGAACTTAAAACATTAGTTCCATCCCAAGCGAGTCCTTCAGGAAAAGTACTTGGACTACTAAAAGAATTACTTATTGTTGTAGTAAATCCAGAATGGAGGTAGATTTTATCTGAAGTCCTGTCTTCTGATAAAATGTTAGTTCCATCCCAAGCAACACCAAATAGTAAGGTACTTGGACTACTAAAACTATTAGAGATAGTACTACTAAATCCTGTGTGGAGATAAATTTTATTCAAGGTTGCATCTCCTGATAAAACATTAGTTCCATCCCAATTCAGTCCTGTTACTTGATTACTTGGACTACTAAAGCTACTTGAGATGGTTGTAGTAAAACCAGAATGAAGATAAATTTTAGTAGAATTTAGATCTGCACTTAAAATATTCCCTGCCATTTAACTTTTCCTCCCATATTTCGCCATTAAATTATTTACATCTTTAATGTCTATCGTCTTATAGTGTTTACAAAGTAATCCAAAATGGTTATAAAGTTTATAGCCTAAATCTTGGCATTGTTGACTAAATACCATATCTTCTGAATATATAGCTAAACCATTTTTATGATAAGTAAAATAGTAAGGACGTTCTAACTTTTCCATTACTTCTCGTTTAACTAAATGACAACCACCTGTAATTGCATCAACTTCTTGTATTCCTTCACCATGATAAGGTCGGTATTCTTTTTTTTCGTCATATCTGAGAGCAAGAGGCATAGGGAATGGAATACCATCGTCACCAGGTTTCCAAATAAAACAAGTTGGGGCAATTACATCTTTATCTGCTTTAATGAGTTCTCTTAAAGCATTTTCGGGAGGGATTATATTGTCATCGATATGGAAAAAGTAATCACCATAATCTTCTAAGAAATCTTTAACAGCTCTATTTCTAGCATTATCTAAAGGAGAAAGGTTAGGATAGAATCTCACTCTTACATTCATTTCTGGATCATGTGTCCATTGAATCAACCTCAAGGCAAGTTCATGATGTATCACTCCACCAACACAAGGAATTGAGATAAAAATCTTAGGTTTATCTTCCTTTATCCCATATTTCTTTCTATACTTATTAAATTGTCCAACAGCAAACTTTTTTGAATAATCCTCATCATTATTAAATTCAACCCGAAAAGAAGCTGAACCATAGTGATAGATATAACTTTTCTTGGCAATTACTAGCTTGTATCCTCCCTCGGCTATTCGGTGGCACATATCGTTATCATCCCCACCGCCAAGTCCAAAACTCTCGTCCCATTTACCTACCTTATCAATAGCTTCCTTACTAATAAGGAAACAAACACCTTTAAGAGAAAGCGGATCACTAACATACTCAAAGTTGTCATCCTGCCCAGAAACTTCTCTTGCAGGCATTTCTGTAAAAGTTGGAGTAACTAAACCCACCTCTTTATCTTCAAAGGCCTTTATAGCCTCCTCTAACCAGTTAGGAGTAACAACTGTATCGCTATTAAGAAAACAGTAACAATCACTTGATGCAACTGCGAGGCCAGCGTTCATAGCCCCTGCAAAACCCTTACGTGGTGAGTTATGAACTAACTTAGGTTCCTTGTAAGATTTTAATAGTTCTCCTACTTCTTGATCTTCGCCTTCCCAAACCAAGATCAATTCAAAAGGGTAAGTTGTGTAATTGTAAATGGAATCAATACAAACTTTGGCAAGATCAGCTCTATAAATAACTGGTACAATAATTGATACTTTCTTCATTTTTGTAACACCACTTTCATATCAGCACCTACGTTCCAGAAGTGTTTAAGGCTAAACTGTTGGTCATTAAGATCAATATTTTGTGAGTCTTCATGGTAAACATACTCACAACTTATAACCTTAAAGTCTGTGTTTATCGGGTAGTGTAGTAAGCCGTTGTCTTTTCTCCACTCTTGGTTGAAATAGGCATAGGTAGCCTCAGTAATAAATCGTTGATGTGTAGGGTCTTGGAAAGCCCGCATAGAAGTATAGTAAGGAGTAATGAAAGTTGCTTTACCTTCTGGTTTTAAAATTCTCCATACTTCATTAAAGAAGTCAAAAAAGGGGTCATTGAAACCATTACCGTGTGGGATATGTTCTAAGAAATGAGAACAGAATATTTCTTCAGTAGTATTATCTTGTGCAAATGTCCATGGGAAAGTTAGGAGATCAAATGCTATATCAGCCTGAGTGCCTTCTTTAACAATGTCGATCCCAATAAAATCTTTCTGTTTGTTGTTTCCGCAACCCAAATCATATCGCATATCATTTCTCAAGTGCTTTAGCTTTAGTTACAATATCCACCATGTTCTCACTCATTCCAAACCCAGGTTCTTTCTTAGTAGGATCAAGAGCATCTTGTTCTTTTTGAGAGAGTGGTAAATTCAACCTTGATTTAATCTCAATAATCCTAACTACAGCCTCATTAGTAATTACAGGAACTTTAGGATCGTATTGGTTAGCAAGAACAAAAGCCTCAGTCTCAGTCACCTCAACAACATTTTCAGGTAGTACAGCCAAAGCATTTACATCAGGGATTGATATTAAAAGAGCAAACTTGCCATCATCCTCATCATGAAAGTAAACATGACCCTGATTAAACTGACCAATGTTATTGTTATACCCTACTGGATACTGATAACCCGTCCCTTGTATATATGGTGGTTTAATTATGTAATATTTCATTCTCAACCTCCTTTCGTATATTTTTTATCGACTCTAAATCATATAAATGACTGTTCAAAACTCTCTCACTCCTAATACTGTCCGTATCTAAATCTTTAATCTTAGTCTCGTAGGCTATATACGAAAATCCTAAATCTTTTAATATCATAACTGTCTTGTTACTTGTCTGCCAGCCTGGACTTCTGTAACCATACTTCTCTGGTAAAAAAGGTCTCAGACTATTCAAGGCTTTTTCAATCCACTCAGCCTCATTTTCTCTGTCACCATCTGGTGGAAATTTGTGATCGTAGCTGTGAACAGCAATCTCAACCCAGTCTTTATGTTCACCAAACCAAGTTTTAAAAATGTCAGACTCCACCAATAATTCTTCATTGTTAAAATTGCCTATCGTAAAAGCAATAATTTCCAAACTTGGTATTTTTTTTTTAACTTATCAAAATACTTAAAATTATCTAAATATGACAAACACAGATCATCTGTTGTTATTATCATTATGTTAATGTCGTTTTCCAATACTGGCAGGTAATAGCAACCGTTCCCGCACCTACAGTATGAAAAATAATCTCAGATTGTGTACCAGAATTGATTGGTGGATTAAAATCTCTTGCTATACCGCCACCAGGAGGGAAAAGCCCTTGTGCTAGGATAGATCCACCTGATATGGCTGATCCAAACATTACTCTAACATCAGTTGTACCTGTTTGAACTACTATTGAAAGACCCGATACCACATGAGAAGTACCACCACCTGATGTTCCCGATATTGTACCAAAAGCCGAGCCTGCTGCACCGAATAATGTCCCGAATGTAAGAACTTGTGAGCCAGCAGGAACCATGATTTGCCTGAAAGTACCTGCGGTGATTGTTCCGTTAGCAAGAGCAGTTAAAGTCCCTGCAATTTGTGTGGTAACCGTACCTGCAGTTTGGATTATTGATCCCGTAGTGACATTTACCGTTCCAACTGTTACCACTACAGATCCCCCTTCAACTCTAGTTATTGTTCCCTTGTCTAAATTTAAAAGGGTTCCTGTTGTAGCGACATTAGTGAGCGAACCTGTAGTCACCGTGCCCGCTGTTTGGACGATTGACCCATTAGTTACAAGAACAGTTCCTAATGTTATAACAACACTTCCTCCTTCAAGACGTGTAATTGTTCCCTTATCTTGGTTTAGGAGTGTACCAACGGTAGCTACGTTCGTTAAAGAACCTGTAGTTAATGTACCCGAGGCTTGAACTATAGTTCCGTTTGTCACCAAAACCGTACCTAGCGTAACTACAATTGACCCTGTAGTGAGAGTACCTGCGGTTTGGACAATAGATCCTGTTGTTATATTGGTCGTACCCTGTGTTACAACAATTGAGCCACCTTCAACACGTCCAACTGTACCAACAGTGTCTAAATCACCAATTGTTCCTGTAGTGACAACTATTGAACCTGTTGTAATATTGGTTGTCCCTTGAGTCACGACTACTGACCCGCCTTCTAAACGAGTAATCGTACCCTGATTTACATTCTGGACAGTACCAAGTCTGGCTAGTGTCCCTGTTTCTACATTTGAAACAACTACAGTACCTGTAATATTTGTTGTTCCAGACGCACCTGAAAGATCCTGCACATACATAGCGCCAGTGTCAGGATTGACCGCTATTGGAAGAGGAAGAGCCGTGCCTTTGGTGTCTGCTGTTCCCAAAGTACCAATAACCCCCATAATTGAGGGGACTTGATTAGCATCAAAATGTGAAGCATTTGGAGGCGTAATTGTACCCATTATTGTTTTTTAAGATAATTTTTGGTTTTTAAGAATTTACCTTTTTTAAATCTATCAGCTCTATTTTGTTGTTTAGTATTTGTTGTAGGCATGAGATTTTTAATTTGTTCTTTAACGCTCTTAACAACAGTGGTTTTGGATCCTTGAGAAGTTTCAGGAATTGAGATAGCCTTTTTCTTTATAAGAATTACACGAATAGGGCTTGAGCCACTAACTGTGTCTAATATCTCCCCTTCCATGTTATGCTCTGATAAGAACTTGGAAAAAGCATTTTCAAACTGATAGACATGTTGAAAAGCATCCGTATCAACAATGTATTGGTACCACATTACGGCTTTCTTAGCCATGCATCATCTCCTTTTTAGCCATCATTACGGCATTTCGTGAATAGTTACGTTTAGATGGCTTTCTCTTTTTAGCTTTACTCATAGCAATTGCAATACTTTGCATTCTTGGTTTACCCTCACGCATTAAAGCTGATATATTACTACTTATTACTGCCGGGCCAGAACCACTTTTAAGAGGCATTATCCCCTCTATTCTGTGCTTGTTTCATGGCTATTTCCTGTGCTTCCTGCTCTTGTCTTGCAATATTTTCTGGTGATTCTTGAATCCCTGCTTGAGCAGCTAATTGTGATTTCCCCTCGGGGCTTAAATCCTTATAAGAAATAGATCTTGATGGTGGTTTTTCTTCTTGTGGTTCTTCCTTGTTTAACATGCCTGTGTCTTTGATAACCTCGGCTGTTGCTATTTTGCCCTCTTCTATCCTCATTTTGGTATCAGGTAGGATCTCTGATCCTTTCAAGTCTTTCATAACTTCCATCATACCTACTTTAATCTTTTCGATGTCCTGATCTGTCATTGCACCTTTATTCTCCTCTAATGCTTCCATAAATTCGCTAGTTGATCCAAATTGATACGTTTCTAGTAGTTTCTCCATGAACACCGCTACCGCTTGTTGGTTGACAAATCCTTGTTGGGCCATAGTGACCATGAAGTTTGCCAACTCTAGTGCATTTTGTTGTTTACCTTGCTTTGTGTAACCCATGCCAGCTTCAACTTCTATATCTACATGATATTCCTTTGAAATAGGTATCGTGTCAGGTGGTGGCGGGACACCCAATTGTTGTCTTTTCTCCATCACCGATTTACCCATAATGTCAAACCACTGCGGTTCACCCTTTTCTAGATACATAACAGACTGAGGCTGGACGAAATAATCATCGGCGATATTCATAAAACTCATGGCGATTCTTCTTACCGTTTGTTTAAAACGTCGTTGTGCAATAACTAAATTGGCATATTCAGATTCTTTTAAGGATTCAATAGCCCGTGCTGCCTTGACACCTGCGGGGATTTTACCTAATGTTGTTGTAGATACACCTTGTTCTTCAATGAATGAATTTAGTACTTGGATAAAGTTGAACATAAAAGGAGGCACGGATGCTATTGGGTTTTGTTGTGGCGGTGTGGTGTTATATTTAAATATCTGTCCTCCTGCTTGATTGCTTGGTTTATCAGGCTCACCATTTTTAATTGACCATGATCCAACAACCATCGTGTGTGCATATCTCTCGATTCGTGAAACAAGAGTATCTAGTGATTTATTAGTTGGGATGAACCTTTCGATCATAGGCACCTGATAGATAGGCCCTGGTTCCATTCTAAAATCAACAAAAGGGTATTTATCTATGTCTAAGTATTCATCAAACAACCAAATATTGCCTGCTACAAACGAATGTCTGATAACCACATCGCCTTCGTCTTTTTCCTTAAGAATCTCGCCACCATTTTGTTGGGATCTAATACGTTCCTTGTTATTCTTATTTAGATATTCTTTGATAAATGCTTCTTTTAGGATAACTGTTTGTGTGGCCTCGGTCGTTGTGGCAGAACCATATCGTGATCTTTGGTAAGCCTCCTTAATCTCCGACGAGGCTAGTTTGTTATCTGGTGAAATCTTCTCTCGTTGAGTTGGATCAAATAACTCATTAGCTTTAATCTCTACTATTAATTTAGGTATACCTTTAATTAGAATAGGACAATCTTGGATATCGGTTAAAGATCCATCTAGATAAATATCATGAGCATCGTAAACTTGAGTCCTGATGGCCTCATCTACCGCATCAGGCCAGATTTGCATGTACGACACTCCCTTGACCATAGAAAGAATCAACATATGGGCCAGTTTTTCGTTAATCTCTTGGTTTTTAAACTCTTCCTCAATCCAATGGCCTACAAGTTTAGCTATCCACTTAGATTGTTTACGAGCCTCCTCAAGCCCTTGAGGATCTTGATCGAAGGCGTGTGCGTTAACTTTTTCGGGGTAAACCGTAGGTGTAGGGTCGTTACTCATCAAAAGATTAGCAATACCCCGTACTTGGCGTGAAGCCTTAGGAATGGCCCTGACGGGGTTGTACATTGAAGCACGGTCAGATAAATCAACTATTTTGTTTGTGGTGCGTTGAAGAAACCTAAAGTGATATCCATCGTCGAAGAATTGATTGTCATACCAACGTCTCTCAAATGAATATCGTTGAGATTTATATGATGTAATCAACTCATCTACAACTTGCCCGATATTCTCTGTCGGTGTTTTAGCGGTTTGAAATTTATCTATTGCTGTCATTTATTTTTTACGCCTTAAATTAACAATTTTACCTGCTTCTCTAATAGCTCTTAAATTACCTTTAAACATTTGGTATTGACCTAATTTATATAATCTAGGTGGCTCTTTTGCTAATTTCTCTGCAATATCAAGCGATTGTTGTGTATATGTTTTAACAGTCGGTGATTTTGCTGCCTTTGATGCTAATGATATTGTTTTAATAATTGGACCAACCATAAAAAAAGAAGCCCAAAGCGGACTTCTGTTACTCCGTATACGTAATACTAATTTTAGTTTTTTACGATGTGTTCGTCAAATACGTCATCATCAAGCTCCGATATTTCTTCTAAATCAGCTGGCACAATCGGTGAGACATCAGGGACGTTTGTCATTTTATCGGTCAATTCTTGGTTGATAAATTCTTGTGAAGATTTAGAGATTAGTGCGTTAATTGTCTTGGCCTTTTCTTTGTTCTCTAAATAGATATAGATAGCAAATACTACTAGGGTTGTGATGTTAGTTATACCGAGAATGATAAGTGCTGCAATCATAGTTTAATCATAGTTTAACTTTTAATACCTTAGCTATATTAATAACCATAGATTCCAAACAATCATTGTGATGATCCCGCATTTCCCCTCCACAGGCAGAACATGCAGAATGGGTTAACGGATGATCTACCTTTAAGTTCTTAATTGCCTCTTCTATCATTTCGTCTATTATCCAATATCCATAATCTATTCCATGCTGTTTAGAAATGAGTCTATTTTTTCTATTAACAGGATCTAACCTTTGTCTATTCTTTTCTCTAGTCTCTTCGTTAGTCTCCTCATCCATCATTGAACGATGTATTGGGCTTTTAGGTACTTCTGAAGCGGATTCGGTAACACATATTCGTCAAACTGATAACTAATAGGGTCTAAGTGTTCAAAGAAATTGTAATCTCTTGTAATAATCTTGATCTCAATTGGCACACCGACAAAATCATATGAGATTATATGTTCTTCAGGCTCAAATACCATTGTTTTGGAAATACCTCTATCTTGATACTTACGAAGATAAGTAACAATTGTTGATCTACGTTCTGGTGTGAGTTCTTTTTCTCTTAAACCTACGGTGATCTTATCCCCTGTTAAATGACCTTCTTTAACACTTTTGGCAGTCTCACCTAGAAGTAGACACCTAAGTCCTGCTAGTGCTTCAAATAAATCAAATACATCACGAAGGGCTTTATGTAAGTTGGCATCATCTAGTTGCTTGGCCTTGATACGATAGTTTTGATCTAATGCCTCATCATATGGCTGCCCATTCGTCTGCGTCTGCGTCTTCGCTTTCTTGGTATCTTGATCTTGCGAGTCGTTTTTGGAACTCACCTTGGATGATTGAAGGTTCTTGGTCACTCTCCCTAGAGTATAGTGGATTTAATCCCCATACTGCAAGAGCATGGGCGATAACACAATCATCGTGCAACCCTATTGGTGCAGAATAAGTCACCTTTGCTGTCTTCTCAGAAATATCATAAGTAAACTGACTTAATTCTTTAATGGTTTCAGGTGCATACTCAGGTTTCCATATTCTAATTTTCTTTGTTTGAATCCATGCAGATAGTTTTTCAATTACCTGTCGTTTAGAGTCGTTAGTAAAGTGAAATGGCTCAACAGGAACTTCCATCCTTGCTAGTTCTTCAACAATTGGTGCTCCAAGCCCTGTCTCATCAATTATTATTCTGGCACCATTGAAATGCCTAGATGTCTCAGCAATCCTGGCTTTTTGCATACCCCAGTCTAATTTGTTCCATCTAGCTTGATAGACCTGATGATTATTCCCCGCATCATAAACTGCCAATACAGTGTAGTCTTGAACTTTAGCTAAATCACAACCAATAACATAAGTGTGATCAGGATGCGGTTCCTTAGGCTCAGCTGTTGCTATGTCCATAAATCCTCTAAACACCACACCAGTATCTTCAAGAAACTCAGCGTATACCTCTTGCTTAATTACCTTTTCAGGCATTGATTCCGATTCAATGTCTTCTAAGATTCGTTTGTGTATTTTTTTGAAAGGACTATCAAAACTACTAAAATGGAATGATTGATATTTCTTTTGATCCTCATCAAGTCCTAATTGATATAATTTCTCAAATATCCCGCCTCGGCCTTTTGGCGTGCCACCGATCACAACCTGACAATCATAGTCCCAAAACATAGGTTTTATGGCATAGTCCCAGAGATAATCATCTGTTAAAATAATTCCTGCCTCATTCAGAAACGCCTTGTCATAACCAAAACCTTCCATGTTCTCGGGATGTTCTGCACTTCTAAAATCGATGTATGCTTCAGCAATTTCAAGTATCTTTTGTTGTTTACGCCAATGCCATAGATGCTGGGGAAGTTTCTTGAGTTCGGGAATAAAATATCTTTCTATATACTTCTCTATATTTGCATTAACTACATCAACCCATAAACCTTTTTTAAATTTACCCGCCAAAGCACAGGCCATGAAATCATTTGCAGCACCTTTGGTTAAACCAAATCGTCTACCTTTGGCTACTATTTTAAATCTATGAGGGTCGTCGAAGATTGCTTGTTGTTTGGGAAAGTTCTCTATTGCCAGATTTATATTTATCATTCATCTTCTTCTAATTCCCTATACGCCTTTTCGTCTCTTACTATTCTAATTTGTACAGGCCCGTTAATAGTTAACGAATTTGTTGCTGGATCTACTGCATATCCTTTTGTTTTATAACCCAACTCAACTGCCTTAAGTCTTGTAGGGTGATCAGGTACTTCAATAAAATCATCAGTATCAACATCAGCTTCTTTACTTGTAACTCGTGCTGATATAACCTTAGTTGCATCTAGTGCTTCTCTGTGTCTTTCAAACAATTTATCATCTGGTAAGTATTCTTCCATTGCTTCTCTCCATGCTTTTGAGGTTGTTAAATTCTTTGGTGTTTCTGAAGTCTCTTTTGAATAACCAGCATCTAACATTGCTTGTCCTAGTGGTTTTCCGAGATTTTCCGAGAGGTCTTTAATTACAGCTGCTTGCTTTTGTGTCATAGAATATATTATAACAAGAAGTTTTAGTCCACTCTAAGCCTCTTGCACCATTGCCGGTTATAAGTAAGGGTTTAGAGTAGGTCATATTATAGGTAAATGATCCTCTGTCGCAACCTGTGCTGCGGGGAATCTATAACCATTTTGATAAATAAATTCACCATTTGTTACAAATTCTTTAGTAGGATCAAACTTTTTAAGAGGTGGATTACTTTTAGCTAATTCTTTCCCAACCTCACTAGTCGTTTTACCAGGATACTTGCCCATAAATATTTCAATCGCTTTTTTAAAATATTCATCAGCAGAAGGTTCAATTATTTTATTACCCATTTTATAAATGCGTAATGGTAGTTCTCCTCTTTTAAATCCAAAAGTCACCATTCTGTTTTTATCGTGTAAATATTCATTTTTGTAAATTAATGACTCGTCTCGTTTACAATGTGGTAAAATTTTTTCAATCTGGTTTACAAAAGTATCATCAAATTTGTCGCCCTTAATAAAAACTTTACTCTCACCCTTAAAAAACTCTCTTGACCGATTAAGAGTAATAAAAAATAAACTAGGTTCATTTGGATGAAAATACAATTTCTGAAATAGTTTTTCTACCTCATCATTTTTGTCTTCATTCCAATTTCCACAATAATCTAAATAAATTAGGTCAAATTGACCCTCACCAACAGATACTGAAGCCAAATGTGTGTCGATTAAATTTGATAATTTACCCCAACCCCATTTCAAATTTAGCTCTTTCATTATAGGTTCTAATTTCGGGTCAACGTCAACAGAAGTAACTTTTGCATTTAAAGTTTTAATCGCTTTTTCTCGAAAAGTTCCACTACCAAAAAATTCCAAAATATGAGGGGATTTTTCAAAAGACTCTCCAATTATTTTGTTTGAAATATATTTCGCAGTACAAACTAAAATATTCGTCATATCATTCAATTTCTCAAAACTTTGATATCGTTGCCTTAGTAATGTTTGGTATCTTTTAGATGCTGCCAGCTTCCCAGGACAAGACATCTTGCCACAAGTCGGCCATTTTTTGGTCTTCGAATTACAAACTATACATTTCGTCCACTTTTTTTCTTCCTCCATCTCATCAATTTTCTTTTTCGCCAACTCTAAATAACTCATACTTTCTTCGATTGGGTATCGAGTGCGCACTCAACCCAAACAGGCCCCTTTCTGTCTGTTGTTGCAAGATCATATGCTTCTTTAATTTCGTCACCTGTTTTTGTTGGACGACCTTCTGGTCTTTTAACTAATGCTTGTGTCATATTTTTAAATATTTATGTACTTTGGTTAAATTAAGATTCGTATCATCTTTTAATTTTGACCATTTCTTTATTAAACCTTTTTTAAAAGTCCCATCTTTGTTATAAAAAGCAGACTTACGTTCAATATCATCTTTAAATGACCACCACAATTTATTAAATAACCAATCTTTCTTTGTTGCTTTCAAAATACAATACTCCCAATACTTGCGTTAAATGTTTGATATATTTGTGTAATTGTACCAATAGTGCCAATTTGCATAGTTTCCAACTCTTGGGCTTTTCTAAATACTACCTCATTGCATCTACCGCATCTAATTGTGAAATTCTCTCCTGATACTACTGTAGTTTCGTGTTCCCCAGTCCATGTCTTTCGTGAGCGTCTTATAATCACCTCACCTGTAGGGAGAAGTTCGGCTAAGGATTGAGGTACACCGTCTTGGTATTCACACGATGGACATTTAAGGATCGATTTCATTTCTTTGCCTCATATTCTTTTGAACACACACCACACCAGAATATTATACTATCATAGTCTTTTACACCCAAGTCCATTTTTATGCCGTCTTTTACTACATTTAGTACCAGATATGGTTTGTGTACGTGTTTTTTGGGTTTCTTCATTTTCTTCATTTAATGAATGGTAGTGATATGTAAAAATCATAAACCTCTTTAGGAGTTAGTTCGTCACGATATTGTGTGTAATACCAAATTTGATGTGTGAGGAAATTGATTCCCTTTTTCAGGTAGAACTTATGGTTAGTGTATTTGCCCCAATCGTTTGAGATTAGTGTTTTTTCAAGACTTTTAGGTATCTTGAGGGGGGTTACATAATACAATCCTTGGCATTGTTTATGTATGTCTGGTTGTTCAAATTTTATCATCTTATCCTTAGGGATACACTTGTTTACCTTTTTCCGTCAGTATGATTGCCTTAGTTGGGCAATTCTCAGCAGCTCGTAAGATAAGCTCATCTTCGTCATATTCACCTGTAAGTTCAGCTTTGGCCTCGTCGTTTAATTTAAACGTCTTTTCGGCGTGAGCCATGCAAGCCCCATTCCCAATGCACATATTAGGGTCTATTTTGATTTTGTATTTCATTTATTTCTTATGTATTGTTTGCGTGCCTTTTCCAATTTTTCTTGGGTGCCTACATCCCAATATCTTGCACCCATATAAAGATTAATGGGGATATTTTGATCTACTAAAGATTGTATTAAATCAGGTATATCCATTCCTTGTTTTATATAATTGAATATTACTTTATCAAAAATATATGTCCCACCCGAGTGAATTGCGGTTTTTTTTGTAAATACTGTAGCGATGTTTTTGTTGATTAGATGGAATTCGATAAACTCAGAATAATTTAAGTCGGTTAAAGTATCACCGTTAACAACCATAAACGGGTCTTCTAAAAGATTTGATATCTGTTTAAGATACGAGGCAGTCTTGAAATACTTGTGGGCGTTTATGAATCTGATGTTTGAATCGTCACCTGCTGCCTTTTTGACCTGATCTGCCTTGTAATATGTGATTACCAGAATATGATCAAACCCCACTTCAAGTAATCGGTCTACAATGTGACGAATTACAGGTTTTGTGCCTACCATAACTGCAGGCTTAGGGATAGTATCTGTTAATGGGCGAAGTCGGTTTCCCCTACCTCCGCATAAGCATATTACGTTAATTGGGATCGCCTCCACTCGTTATCAAATATTCTATGACAACTTACACATAAACTAATCCAATCATTTAAGTCTCGTTGATAAGTATGGCTTATATTTGCCCATTGAATACTTTTAGAAGTTGTTTTTTCTTTCCAACAAAATTCACATTTAATGGGTTTTCCTTTATGTCTTTCAACCCAATAATGTAAACCTCTATAACTAACAAGATCTCCTTTCCATAATAATTTTTGTTCTCCTCTCAATGTTTTTCGACCCAAATACCCACATTTTTTACTACAAAATTTAGTTTTATCAAATCTAGCTAAATTAACAGTAAAAACAATGTTACAAATCAAACAAACCTTATTTAATCTATTTTTGTTTGAAGGAATATGGCCCTTTTTAAACTCACTATTAAGAGAAGAGTGTACACCTTTGATAAAACGCCCTTTTGAATCTCTCATTTAGGTAAAATACGAGTTTCAACTCCTCCGGCACTTAGCTGAAAATCCCACCAATATAATCCCTCTTTTGACATAATGTCTATAAACTTGTCTCGCCTTGTAGGATGTACTATAAAAAACATGTACCCTCCTTGCCCTGCTCCACAGATTTTTCCTCCATAAGCGCCATTTTTTTGTGCAATCTCATAAATCCTATCAATCTCGGGTGTAGTTGCATCTTTATTGCTAGATTTTTTGTATCTCCATGATTTATCAAGTAAATTGCCTACTTTTTCAATATCCCCTTTGCCAATAGGGTCAATAGCATCCAATGCTAGTTGTTTAATCTGTATTAGATTATATATTTGCTCATTAGTTAATTTTTTAAGGTTATCTTGAACTTTTGTTTTACGTTCTATCCCTGTTGAAAATAGAACGATTGATGGTAAAAGTTTATCCAAATAATCCCCTTTAAGGGGAAGGATGTTGATTGCCTCTTTGGTGAATTCAAATACGTTAATCCCTCCATATGCTGCTGCATATTGATCCTGCTTGCCACAGAATTTCTTTAGTTTATTACATTCCACATCCCATGCTTTTTCTGCAATCCAGCTTTGAGTCGGATGAGGAAAAGTTAAATTTAAACATTTAGCAATCGCTGCTACTATTGCAACCCCAGCAGCCCCCGATCCGCCAATTCCCCCACCAATGAGACCATCATAGGAAGCCTTAAACTTTGTATGATGCATGGAATTGACACCATATTCGTCAAGGAATTTGTAAACAAAGTCCAAACTACCACCTATAGGGACAGTGTTATCAATTATTTGGAAGAGGTCATCATCTGTAAACATCTCAAACGTAGCGTAGATATTAATAGCCATTGATATCACAAGCCCTCCGTGATCGTTGTAAAATTCAGGGATATCAGTCGCAGATCCAAAAAGTGACAGACGTGAAGGTGCTGTAGCTTGAATAATCACTCTAAAAACGCCCTTTCTACTTTTGCACAAATTAAATGGATTAGATGTAATTGGTATTCTTGAACCTGTGGAGTATCCTTCCCCTTACGTGGCATATCAATAACTTCCATACCCAAATCTTTAGCAACATAAGAGGCGAGCATAAGGTTTGGTGATCTGCCGGAAGTTGAAAGAGTGATAAGCAAATCGCCTTTTAAGCCTAATGATTCTATCTGTCTGGCGAATACATAATCGAAAGACCAATCATTTCCGATTCCTGTCATGGCCGAAGCGTCAGTCGTAAGGCTCATGGCGGGGAGAGCTTTACGGTAAAATTTATATTTACCTGATAATTCCGCAGCAAAATGAGAGCTTTCGGCCGCATGTCCGCCATTTCCACATATCATTAGCTTATTGCCACGTTTAAAACACTTAATAATCTGTTTGGATATTTCCTGTGCCGGTGACACAATATATTATTTGCACACTATGGGGAAAATTGGAAGAAGGGAAAAACAAGAGAGCGGTCACTCCTGCCCAGAAACCGCTCTCTATCTAACACCTCACTATTAAGGGTCTATTATATTAGACCTGGCATTACATCCGTTATTTCTCTCCGCTATTATCTGAAACCACACGTGTCTACTATCTACTCCATTAACCTCTACCTCACTACTAGTACTTGGCAAATTAGGTATACCATATACTAATGAATCAGGACTATATCCGTAAATAAGACTGTAGTTATCTACACTATCGGTAGATCTAATCCATTGTAAAAGTACAGTATCACTATCAACTCTTTCACCACCTAGAGCTATTGCTGGTTTGAAACTATCTCCATTAGGACATTGTTTGGGAGCATAGTTTGTATTCTCCGTTGTTGACGGCTCGCTGAACGGTGTTGAGTATACCGTTGGTACGGTTGGTTCAGGCGATGGCGTCGGACTTGGCTCACATCCTTCTTCAGTCTGTTCACATGGAACAGGAGATGGTTCAGGAGACGGACTTGGCTCAACACTAGGACTAGGACTCACTTCAGGTGAGGGACTAGGACTTGGCGATGGACTTGCACACGGCCCAATACTATCCCCATGCCCCAAATGTCCTCCTAATGCCGAGAAATCTATTGATAGTGTTTGATCGGGATTACTCGGTACGTGACATATAGTTACATGGAATCCATGTGCTTGTACGTTTCCTACCATGAAGAATCCGCCTATTAAGATAAAAAGTCCAAAGATTACGCTTAAATATTTAGTCATTTATATCACCACCTTTCCTTATAATTATTGTATTTTCTTTACATTTACGACATTCTAAGATCGCATACCATTCTTTATTTTCTATGGTCATCCATTTATGCTTACAAACCTTATAACCAGTTTGTCCTAAAAAGGCACTTAGACCCTTTTGATATTGTATTTCTGCAGTTTTACTTTTCATGTATCCAAAGATATATACACATCATCGGCCAAACTATAAAAAGAAATAATATACTAGAGAGAAATTTCATTTAAGTTTCTCCATATCCTTAAAAAGCTTTAGGGCTTTTTGTAGTTTCTTATGTAATCTATTTTCATAAAAAACTGTCTCTCCCCAATAAGAGGCGGTACGTTCTATTAAATATGCGACTTCTTTGTGGGTTAAATTTACATAACATTTATTCTTACCACCCCACATGATGTCATAGTCTGTTTTATCTATAAGAGCTGTCATTTCTTCCTCCCAGAGGTTTGCTTTTTGGCTTTATTTTTGATCGGATATGCAAAGTCTATCCCCATAACATACTTTTTCTTATATTTTGTATCTCTTGTTAAATTTTCAACTTGTCCCATATCGTAATACCACTTATTTTTATAACAAAATGTTTTAACTTTATCTAATCCTTTAGAAAATTTATTCTTCTCTTCTTTTCTCCCTCGTTCGTAACTCTCCTGGCTCACTGTTTGGGTAAAAATTACAACCAAATCAGTTAACCATATAGGCGATTTATAGCTTGAGTTTCCCACCTTTTGCCAAAACTTCTCAAACTTTTCTTCTAATTCAATTCCCCACTTCTCCTTTAGTCTGGAAGACTGTGGTGGGGTAGGTTTCATGTTAATTTATCCTTAATTAATTCTTCCATATCGTTTGCAAAATCTTCTAACATATTTATCATTGTCATATTTCGATAATCGGCATACTGTTTGAGTTTTTTGAGCGTGTTTGGTTTAACCATTATTGTTGCGTATTTATGCTTATACTTCTCTTTTAATATAGAATCAGTGCCACTTACATATCTATCGATCTTAAATTTCTCAGGTAATTCAGGCTCTGGGATTTTTATAGACCAATGGATAGCACTTTCTTCTGTGTAGTTACACACATCACAGCTTTTTGGAAAAGCTTTACTTTTTCTAAATTTATGTGGTTTATCTTTTTTACTTTTCATTTATCTATCCAGATTGCAAGTATAACCAGAACAATCATTATTGCTAAAGAGAGATATAAAGTTGTCATTTATACCTCTTCAATATTTGTGCTAATTCCACTAAAGACATTTTGGAAAGTTTTGTTAATGTAATCTTTAAAACTTCCTTCACTTGGGCTATTGATAGATTCAGCTTCTTGCCCTCTAGCAAGGTTATTTCTTTGGCTAAGGAATTCAAGTTTGGCTTCATGCTCCTCCTTCCTACAGGTAATACAGTAATCACCGTAGACATCCTTGTAGAGAAAGATATTGTGTTTTTTGCAAGTGTTCCATGCTTTTGTTTGTTTACCTTCTATAAATCCTAAGTAATATCCCATTAATGTGCCAAAGAAAATAGCACTTAGTAAGAACATTTCAGGCAGCTCAATCATGTTTACTTAGTTATCTAGCTTTGCCAGATATGCACCATTAGAAAATGTGGCCTTGAAACCAAATGTATCAGTTTGTTTATGACAATCTAAGCAAAGTGTACGCCCATTATTTAACTCAAAACGTAGTTTAGGAAATTTAGACCATGCTTTAATATGGTCAGCATTTAGAATAACTTTTTTACCATTACCACTTCTAGTGTTACATTCTTGGCAAGTCCAATTATCACGTTTAAATACTTGCTCACGCCAAATTGTATATTGGACTGAATTTCTATGTCCTCTATTTTCATCCGTTAACCCCCCTCGCCAAAATCTTGAATTAGAACCTTTAAGAGATTCTGCCCATTTAATTCGTCTTTCGTCAGACCATTTATAATTACCAAAAGGACGAGGTCCCGCTATCTTAGCTCTAACTTCTAATCTCCAAACAGGATTATCATGTAAGTTCCTATATCTTGTGCTACAAGAGTGAGAACAATATTTACGAGTAGGTTTATTCATTCCTCCATAATTCGCCACAATATCTCCTTTACATTGCTGGCAAGTCCCTATAACTTTTGGATATATTTTATGTGACATTTATAAATGGCTAAGATATGCGTCTGTTTGATAAACTACCCAAGGACTAAATGAGCCTTGTTGATTGCCTTCTGTACCATCTGCTCTGTCCCATATTTTGTAGGCACACATGATGTTTTTAAGTTCGTCTACTATTTCTTTTAAGGAACACCCTTCTAGTTTCCAATTGACAGAATTTATTTGAGCTAGGCCATAATCAAGCGTTGCGTTATCGTTATAGTGCCATTTAGTATTATCCCACCCTGATTCCGCTTGGAATACCGCAATCATTGTAAGACAGTGGAATTCCCCCCATACCTTACAGGCATACTTTTTAACATCAGTATCTACTTGATCAGGTGTAGCAGGTTCAATCACCTTCTCAATTACTTTCGGTTCTTCCTTCTCCTTAATCTCCAAAGGCCAGTTCCAGTCCCATGAGAAGATGCGTTGCTTTTCTATGGTGTGGGTGTTTATCCAGTTGATTGACTTCATAAACCCGAACCAGCCTAAGACTATTAAGACGATGGTAAGTAGAATCCAGTTCCACGTGGCGTAGTGGGTTTTTTCTTGGTGACGCTTGATTATTTGTCTTGCTTGTTCTTTTGGTAGTTCTTTCATATTAGATAATCCATTAATCTAAAAAATAAATTCATAATCCCTAGCATGATGACAATGCCTATAACAAATATTATTAAATCTTCAATTAGTTCTTTCATACCAGACATTTATACGCCCTTGGATGGTTAGATCGTTTTTCTATATATCCGGCTTCTATTAAGTGCATAACACGTTCCCATGCTGACGCTTGGTTGATGTGGAAACTTTCGGCAATTTCCACTAAGGACGGTGCAAAGCCATGATTTTTGATATGAGCTTTGATGAAGTCATAGGTTTCCTTTTGTTTTGGTGTGATGGCTTCCATGTTATTTATCAAGGTCTTTTTGGAACCAGTTAGTCATAAATCTTACTTTTTCGGCCAGGTCTAGTTTTGAATCGGTGGCCGGAGGATCATATTTGTATTTTAATTCCATGAATCTTATAGCCATTTCTTGCCCATGCATTCGTTCTATTCGATAAGACCTATTGTCTTCCCTTGAGTAGACTTCGTTTCTATTTGTTTCGATGATTGATTGATCTATGGCATCGTCGGGGGTTAAGGGGACTTGTGGGGGCTTTTCCTTGCAATCCTTAACAGGACACGCTTTAAAGGCAGGATAGGCTTGTCCCGTGCGCTTAGATATGCCAGCGGGGATTTCTTTCCAGTCTATACCATGTACGGGGCATTGATTCATGCTTTATCACCTTTCAACAAACACCTTGCAATAATAAAATTGTACTCTCCTACGGATAAATCTATCAGCACATTTTCTTGTCCATGTTCTATTTTTAAACTATTCATAATTAACATTGGTAAATTCTTATATTCAGGTTTATCAATAATTCTCTTTATCTCTTTTTGCATTTGCTTTTCCAGTTTTTTATCACGAATCCCTAAATCACTAAACTTTAATCCATTTTTCATTTTTTATTCCTTATAAGAATCATAGATTCACGTATCTCTCCGTGTTCGCCGCATTCTGCCTTAATGTAGCCGCTGGTGTCTGTGTTGGCAGCAGACAATTGATTAAGGCAGAACGGGCAGATACCAAGGTATGTTTTTGTCTTGCCTTCATTTCTTCCATCAAAGGTTAAAGGAGATTCGGATATTTGTATCCAGTTTTTTAAATCTTGTAGCATCATTTAAACTTTGTGACTTTTGTTTCTACTTTGAAAGTATCATCGGCCAGAGCATCCATTGTACGTTTGACCCCCGAATTTACCCTATCCATCATGTTTAAAATTAAAGACGGGTGGGCGGCTATGATGACATTTAAGAGGTGTTCGTCACCAAGTCCGGCCCTACGCCAGTTCTTGATGGCAGATATCATGCCGACTTCGGCTTGTTCTTCGTCTAGTTTTTGTGTAACCCAATCATTTGCCATATGAGAATAGTATAGCACCCTAATATCCCCCTGTCAATACCCCAATATTACAACATTAATTTAAGTTCATCCCGTAGTTCCTCAAGCTCCCATACTTTCCATGACTTTTTTTCATTATGTTGGCGAAAATACATATATTCCCATTTTTCTTGCCCGAAGGTGGCAATGAACCATTTATCGTAAGGGTGGCGATCAAATCTATGCAGGGAGTTGTGGTAGGCGCATTGAGTAAAGACATTCCATTCCCAATCAAAACGCATAGCACCGCTCATCTTTTGAGGGATAAAGTGTCCGGCCGTCATTCTAGGGTCAAGCATTTCTCCGTTAAACTTGCATATAACACAATACGGATGGCGAGCTTTAACTATTTGAGCTACAAGAGCGCCACATTCCTTTATGAGTTTCTTTCTTAGTTTGGAGCCAGTTAGTTTTTTCATTCCTTGTTAAACGCTTCTAGAGGATAAATAACTAAATTATTTCTAGTTACAAATCGTTCCCCTTTTTCTAATAAATCAAGCCATTGGATGAACCAACACATATTTTTTAAATCCTGAACCATTAAAATTGACCTAATCCCAGTATCTTCTAAAAATTCCGCACGCATTTTTACTTTGTATAGCTCCAGCCCATGCCCTTCAAAAGGAGGGGGTGAAAATGGCTCTTCTTTTCCTTTAATCTCATACCAAACCCAAATACCATCCTTTTTGCCCATCCAATCAATCTGTGTAATCCACCACCCATCCCTTTGTAATTTTATTCGTGCGTGTTGTTCGGCTTGTTTACCTAGATCGGCTTTTTCTTCAGGAAAGTTCATTGCCCCAGTTATTCCACCCTTCTACTTTTTGTCTTGCAAATAACTCAATCCTCGGAAGATCCCCCACCAGTTGCACGATCTTATCACGCACGACAGCGGGTTTTTGGCTATGTTCACCTACGGGTTCATAAATAATTTGTGAAATACTAGCATCTTGTCTCGGTATCGTTCCCCTTTTAGCAATTACACATATTTCAGCATTAGATCGTGTCCAAGCCCCCAACCCAAAAGCGAAACCCTTTTTGTCCTTGGTAGATTTAACCCACGTGAATCCCACAGTTGAATACTCAAACCCCCAACACCTTAAAACGTCCATAAAACTATCCAACATCGGGAAAGTAACCCACATAAACAAAATACAATCATCAGCCGCCAATTCACCTACCGGCAAGTGGCAAATATCCTCCAAAGACATGGTATTGTAGTGTTGTGATTGGTTTTTAAGCCCATCCTCGAAATATCTCCAAGGAGGATCAGCATAGATAATATTGTATTTTCCATCAATAGTTGTGGGTAGTTCGGGTGTAGCGCTAGCAGATATTTCAGGGGTAAACCAACGATTTAGCCACCTATTCACTATTTGTCTTTGGCTACCAATATCGTTGCAATATGTAGACCAACTTCGGAACTTTAGTTCCGAGGTTAAGTCTGTTCTTGCGCCTTGTGAATTTAGTTTTTCTTTAGCAATCCACAATTCGTTTGCCATTTCTAAAGTCAGATTTTTCCATTTAAAAAGTGCTAGTTTAACCTTTTCAACAGATTCCTTGTAATTCCATTGTTCAGGAATTAAGGGTTTTTTTTCTATAACAATTAATTCATTCATATAATTCTTTCAGTTCTTTGTATTCGTCTAAATATTCCTTTTCTAACTTTTGTGCATAGTCGTCTACTAAGTTTTTCCAATCCCCACCTAGTATGTCTTCCGGATCTTCACCAAACATTTGTTTAAATTCTTTCTTAGTCATGTTTCAGTCGAGGATAGACTACGAGTCTCTTTATTTGGGTATTCAAGAATTATCTTTTTCATACAAAGGTTCTTTAAGCTTACTTCCTATTCCAAACAAACTGCAATGAGTTTGAAGGGAAGGCCTCAAAGTGCTATAAGGTTATCCTTCCACATTTTTAAAAGGTTCAGTCTCGGATGAGCTACTTCGCCTCTTTGCTACCTAGTACATTAATTTAAGTGGTTCGTCTCCACTCCCGCTAGGCCCTGCCGGTTTGGTCGGGTGTTTCATTGAAAGTCTGCCTTCCAACTTAGCTTTTAGTTTCTCAATTTTTTCTTTGTTGGGGTTTGTTTTTTTTATCCAATCAATCGTAACAAAAATTTGATACGTGGTCAGTTGTTGTGGATTAATACCAAAACTCTCTAAAAATTCTTTCTGTTTTTGTGAGTAGAACATTAAAAAACCTATCTTCGATTCCGACAAGCTAATAACAGCTTTTGGCAAGCGTTTACTTGCCGGAACCCAAAATAGGTTTATCGCTGTTATTATATCAAACCCCCGCTTGCCGTGTGGGGTAGCCGTAAACTCGGCTACTTATCGTAGTTTGAACCCTTATTCCAAGGGACGTAATCTATTATTCGCACTTTTTAAAAGTATTGTCAAGTCCACAAAAAAGACTGTAACTATATGCTGGGAGCTGCCTGTCCACCAACGATGCTAGTTACAGTCTTAGTTTATTCTATCACCGTGACGGGGATAGATTCTAATTCTACCATAAAACATAAAAAAGAGGTAGTCTTTGGCTCCCACCTAAACCACCTCTTCACCTGAGAGAGCTACTCGTTTTCAGTAGCTTCTTCAGTTTCTGCTGGAGTTTCTTCAGCAGCTTCTTCCGTAACTTCGTCATCAAACATTTTATTTAATCGCCTCCTTCCATTTAAATTTCATTTAAAAGTATGTATAGTTTACTATATTAGTTGTCTAAAAACACAATCGTCGTGTAATATATTAAGGAATAGACTAAAACAAGTTTCTCCCTTAATGTTTCTCACCGACGATTGTTTGGGAAAAGGTTAAGCCTGCAACAAAACCTTATCCTTTTAAGTTAAATTAAGTTAAAGTAACTCTATCTTGAGTCTGGAACCGATTCAAGATATTCAAAATTCCAAGTATAGTTGCCTGTATTTCAGGGCTAATTGGTAAATCAGCTCCTAATACTGTTTGTAAAATAATAACAACCACTCCGATCACATTTAACCAGAATGTTTTACTTTGCCAGATCGGCTTTGCTATTGTTGTATCTGCCATTTAATTCACCCCCTTATCCTATTGGTAAAAAGTTACCAAAAATAACAAAAAGAACCACCCCTAACAATAAGATGATATTTAAAATACTTTTAGTCCCGTCATCTTTTACAAGTGCGATTACTTTCTCACCAATAATAAAGACCAATACTGCAATAACTAATCTAATTAAAAATTCTTGTCCATCCATTTTTAAACCACCTCCTTTATAACCTTCCTGATATTAATAGAATCACAATGATTATTATGATAATTGTTAATAAATTCATCTAAACCAATATAAGATTTTCTTCCAAAGAATAACTAAAAAATTGCTGAGATCATTTTTTTCTTGTGGAGGTACAGGGCGAAGAGGGCTATCAGGTGAAGGAACACTAGCATCCCCAACTGATACGTTTGTTGGGCCTTGAGGATCGTTAAGAAGTACAGTATTGCTATTAGTCCCCGAAGTACCATTCTCAACCGATTCTCCACTTGTAGGGCCTGTCGTAGGCTCAAGGACACTTTCCGATAGTGTTGGGTCCGGACTTTCCGCAAGGACTGGCTGTGGGGACGCAGCGGGGGCTGGGCTATAAATTACATTATCCTTAATTCTTGATTTCATGTCAAACGGCCAAGACGTGCCAGGACAGGCTGTTACAGTAGTGTTATTCCATATAGAAGCACAATCTTTATGCCCAATTACATCTTCCCATCCATCAGTGTTTACTAAAGCTGGATAGTGAAAAAGAAAGAAATCACACAAATCATGGGCAGCGTTAATTTGTGCATCCGTAGGTAGGTGTTTTGTAAAATCTCCAACTAAGTTAATTCCAATAACTGCTTCATTGTGATTCAAGACATTTGCCCTACCCGTCCCGATATCCCCTACATAAGCCACAATCCCCTGAGTCGTGATAACAAGGTGATATCCGATCCCCGCCCAGCCACGTGCTTTATGTAAAGATGCAAGCTCATCTACCTGTTCCTGCCATGTTTTCTCACGCTTAATAGTACCGTCAGGATTTTTAATATATGGGCTAGTAACGGAATGATGAATAACTAAATATTTAACTTGATTTAAAGTACGGTTAAACGACCAATTATATGAATCTCCCCATACTCTGTCCCTATCGTCTACAAAACGATTACCAAGTTGCGGAATAACTAACTTTGTGTTAGCCATTTTATTAATCTTCTTCCTTTTTTTTCATAATGTCAATTCTTTTTTTTCTTCTTTTCACGCTCGTTTTTTTCTTTATCACGTATGCTATCCATGTTATTCTGGAACTGCCTAATCATCCCACCTAGCACCTTAGCTCTTTTACCACCCTTACTCATGCTAATTGGTCATCTCCCAAAACCTGTCTAAACTGATCTCTAATTTGACATATCTCATCCAATAGCCCCGCCTTCATACATTCGCTAACTATACGTATGTGTTCATCTTGAGCATAAGGGAGTTCAAGAGGGTAATTCATAGTAATAAGTAAATTAGGCAATATCTGGGCATATTGATTTAAAAGTTCAACTTCACTCATCGTATATTCTCTTTTTGTAAAACTTACTTCAATTAATTGCGTGTCACGTTCCATTTTCTTCCTCCATCGCTAATTTGAAATCCGTTGAAATTTCTGTCAATTCTTGTATAAGTCCTAATCTATATGCTTCATGAAATACCGTTATATGTTCGTCCTGAATAATTACTTGTTGTAATATATCTAAATCATCTCGGTATACCCAACCAAGAACATTTATAAATCTCTGTAAAATGTCGGCCTGCTCCAAAGTATATTGCCTAAATACTGGATGAACCGCCCGTTCTGCCATGTTTTTGCATGATGTCTAAAAGTACTTTTTCGGGCATCTCAAACGTGACTAGATTAGTTTCTGGGTCATAAATTCGCCTAACTATCATTTGTCTACCGTTTGAAAGAGGGTAATATATAGGTTCTGGTAATACTCCCCATACTTTGCCATCGTCCAACTGTACTTTATCGGGTATCTCACGTTCGCTCATCTTCTTTTTTTGTTATTCTTCCATCTATCATTTCGGTTATTAATGTTTCACTTAAATCTTTACGCTTGGCAAGAGATTCCATGATTAATTGTTTTAAGTAATTTTTCTTAAACTTAATATTGTCATAGTCCATAGTTTTTTTAGCCAAATCTTCTTCTAGGCGGTTTTTTTCCTTTTCAAGAAATTCAACTCTAGCCGTTAAATCGGCAATAGATTCACGCAAAAGATGTAAATCATTGCGTCTAACCTGATAAATAAAAAAAATAATCGCCGATGCCACAAGTCCAATTACTCCTCCCCAACCTAATATATTTGATGGATTAATGGTAATTTGCATATACAAAAAAAAGACCGTTTTTAAACGGCCTCTCCAAAACGTTTTTCTTGATTCAATTTTAAAAATAAATTATGAAAATAGCAAATTCTATTGACACGTGGTGATATACTATGGGCAAATGTTAGGATGGATTGTATTTTTAGTTATCTGGACAATATTTGTTTGGACACTGCCACGAGAAGACTAATATCCTGTTACATTAGTAGTAGGTATAATATCATTTGCTCCTCGTGATTTATCTATAAGATCTTTATATCCTTGTAATTCTTCTCTTAAAACTCTAATTTTTTCGTCTCTGACTGTTTTACTATCTAAAACATTAGGAAACATATATATGTAATCTGCCCTTTGTTCTCTGGTAATTGCAGCACCTGTTCGGAAATATCCTAATATATCTATTGCTGAAGCAATATCTTTACCAATACCACGTCCTCCTTGATCAAGAGGATTTATTTTTTTACTAATTAAAACATTGGGATTATTTTTAAGTGCAGTATCAATTCGATCAATTGCCTTTACACCTGTTTCGGCCTTATTAAAAAGAACTGCATTAGGGCCAGAAAGAGGCTTGTTTTTTGTAGGTGCATTTTGTCTCATTGATGAAGCTACTTGTAATAATTGATCTGCTTCTTTAGTCCTACCTTGGAAAGATAATTCCAGGGCCATTTGTGTAAGACTTTCAGGTGTATATTGTTCAGTTTGAGCTTGTTGAGCTTCAGGATTAGGAACCCAATCATTCGCTTTAGCAGACCATACCCATTGGCCATCAGGAGATTTGTAGCCTTCACCAGTTTGGGGATCATAATCTTGTTGACTAGTAACCTGAGATTGTGGTTGTTGAGCTTGTATTGATTGTGGTTGAGCTGGTTCTTGTGTGCTTTGTGTACTTTTTAGAAATGGTAAATTAGTAGGGACTTGATCTGTTTGCCTTTCTCCAGACAATAATCCCCCTGCAACTTGTCCTGCTCCTCTAAAAAGAGTTCTTTTTAAGGCATCAGGAATGCTACCACCTGTAATCTGTGGTGCAAGTTGTGCTGCCTTCGTTTGAAATTGTGACATTTGAGTTAAATGACGACCTACAAATGGTGCTGCAACTACTCCTGCCGTAACAGGACCACCAAATACACCAGCAGTCAATGCCCCACCACCACCAAGAATATCTGCTAATCCTAGTCTAGAAGGTTTACTTGCTCTTTTACTAATAGCTTCTTTGGCAACATTATAATATTGAATTGTTTTATTAATATCTTTAATACCAGGCGCTCGTTTTTCAAGAAAATCATTTAACCTTTTTTGAACATTGCCTAACGCATTTGAGGCAGCAGATGATGAGCCACTCGGTCCAAATGCAGCTCGTCCTTCACTTTGAGCATCACGTTTAAATTGATTAACAATATCAAGAGTAAATTCTTTACCACCTGTTAAGACCTCATTTCTTAATTCTTGTAATTTAGCCACTCCTCCTGATTGTAAAACCCGACCCTTAACTGGTGATAATTTAGCTATTTCATCGTCAATAATATCCAAAATTTCTTTTTGTTTAGCGATTTTACCTGATTGTCTTAAAAAGTCATCTGCCGATCCCTCTGTTTTTGCATATGCTTGTTGGAAATAATCATTTATTTCATCTATACCTTTACCTGCAATATTCGGTAAGTCACGTTTAGTAAACTCCTCTGTAAACTTTTTACCTGTTTTCCCCTCAAATTTTCTAATAGGTTCAGCTGCATTAAAAAGTTGTTTAACATATCTTTCAGGTTTGCCTATTGCTTTACCGACTAAATTCGACCCTCCTCGTAAAGTTCCTGCTAAAAGCATCGATGTTATTCCTCCTGTTGCGGTGCTACCAACTCCCGTATTTGGTTGTGAAAGTGCTGCAAGTCCCCCACTTGTTGCTGCTCTTGGTAGTAATTTGGCAAGACTTAATCCTTTTCCAAAAGGTACAGCCCATGATCCTACTCCTGCTACATCTCTAGCTATAGTTTGAACTGGCCCCTGTTTGGTTTGTACTGCTTTTTCTTCTGGGGAGATAAAAGGATTTTTAATAACACCTAAATCCACTAAGGCTTTAATTTTAGCTTTTTTTTCTTTACTGCCAAATACAGGATTTTCAAAACTTTTAGCAGCAATATCTGGAGCAAATCCCAATCCTAAAGTTCTTAATAAACTAGATGCTTTTTGAGTAATAGTTTTAGCCATTTTAATAACCTGGAACACCAAGTAATTGACCAGCTCTTTTTTGTTGTTCTAATTGTTGCCATGTCATTGTTGGTTTAACACCAAATTGTGTTTGTAATTGCCCTGTTGTAGTAGGTATTCCCGATGATACTGTTGAAACTGGTTTTGGTTGATTAGATATCTGAGCAGCTTTAAGTTGTTCTTGTAATAAACCTAATTCTAAAGGCTGTCTTTGTTGCTCATAACTTGATTGGGCTGATTGTAATTGTTGATTAAATTTAATTTCTTGTTGTCTTAGATCAAAATCTTTCTGTCTCCATTCATTTTCTTTTTGATCACGATACATTTGTGCTGCCATTTGAAGCTGTTGACTTGCCCCTTGTGCTTTCATTTGAGCAATCTGTTGGTCGATTGCATTTAATTCCTTGGCTTTTTCGATAGGTAACATTGCAAGCATATTACCAATTTCTCTTAATTTGTCTTCCTGTTCAAAACCTACTTGTGTTTTTTGGCCTGTATAAAACTGATTTATACCTGAAAGTTTACCTGTTAAGTCTTGCTCATAAGCTCCAGAAGACAAAGGAATTCCTCTTTTCCCGTATTCCCTTGAAAGTGCAAGTGATGTTGCACCTATATCCTTATTCTGTGCCCCTGTAATCTGATTTAAAAGCTCACTATATCTAGCTTTTAGGGGGTCTTTTTCGCCTTCAAGTTGTGTCTGGCGCTGGGCATAAGCCTGTTCTGTAATAGGTTTTGAGGCTGCAAGAGCCGATTCAGCCCCCGCTGTGGCTGTTGTGGGTTTCCAAAATCTATTCAAATAATTCTGGGTTTGTCCCTCACCAAAGGCAGTAACAGTCTGGCCTGCAACTAATGGTTTATCTTGACCTATTTGACCAAGTAAATCATTTAAATCCAAGCCATAGGTATCAAGCTGTGCGCCTGTTTTCCCTACTAATTCTTGTGGTACTTCGTATAGTCCTTGTCCAACACTAGCCATAATCTTAAAAAAGAGGACAACTAAAAGATGCCCTCTTTAAATGCATTTTACTTAATAATATTGTAGATATTTTTATCATAGTAGTCAATTTACGCAGGCAATAACGTTCCACTTGGCGTAATAAAATAAGTCGTGCCACCTGTTCTGTAAACAAAAATGCCCGTGCCGATATGAGTCTTAATGCCGAACTGTCCATCAGCGTTTAGAGCTGTTGATCCGGCACTTGGGGTCAATGAAGGAGTTTCAAACAACGCTGCGTTGAATGTTCCACCAACTGAGCGTGATGTACCAATCGTGATATTGTTAAAAGTTCCACCTGAGACTATTCCTGTAGACACTAATGTCCCCATTAAAGTTGAACTACCTGTAATTGCTGTATTATTGGCAGTACCTAGATTTAAAGTAACATTAGCAATAACAGGTCCTGCGATTGTAACCTCGCCCGTCAAAGGATCAACTGTAAAAAGAATAGTCCCACCTGTTACAGAATCTAGCTGGGCCAATCCTCCATCTGTAGTCTGCATTGTCCCCTTGGTAACGATATTATTAACAAGACGGCTTTTCTCCACTCTTGTGTCTTCTGTTAAAGCAGATATGTACTCGGATTTTAATTTAGTTTTACGAAGTTTATTATCAAGGCCCAATTCGTCATAAGCTTGCATTAGTGCCTACCTTGTATTTCGTCCCAATCAACCGCAAACCCGTAGAATTGGAATCTAGTATTTAAAGAAGCCTCTGTTACTTTCCAAAAAAGTAATTTTCCTTCCGACCCTTCACCAAATCGCATTTCAGAAACACCATCGTTAAATTCCCCCAATGACATCCATCTCTTTTTGGCTTTGGTAAAACTAGACCCAATAGCAACTTGGACATGAGCTTCGCAGCCAGGGTTACCAAATGCCCAAACATAATTGAATTTCTTATCTGTTTCTGGTGCTCCTAGACTCAAAACCCCTTCCATAACACTCTCAATTGCTACACCATTATCTGTGGTGTTTGTGCCTCCAAATGTATAACACTGACCAGTTGAATCCGAAAAAATTAATTGTCTATCTCCTGCAGTATCTACGTAAGTACCAAAAGCAGTTGGTCTATTGTTAAATTGCCAATTACTCCACTCATCAAGTTGATAATCATATTTCAAAATACACCTGTCAATAGTTTCGTCGGTTAAATTATCAGTAACCGTTCCAACGGAATATAAAACGTCATATCTATGTACAATCCCTGGTGCATTGTTAAACACGGTCCCAACCACACCACTACCTGCATCGTTGTATATTTGTCTCTCAATGGGGTTTGAGACAATCTCCGGCACACCACTACTTGTAGCAAACACACCTTGTCTATTCAAAAGAAATTTAAAATCTTCTACCTCTGGAATTGATTTAGTCGTAGGGCCAAGATCTGTTGATAAATCAAATACTGAATAACCATCATAACGATACATATCTCCTGACGTTTTTCCAATCATGATTCTGTCTGCTGCTTTAAAAGCAACAAAAGGCGCTCCTCCCCCTGGAATATCAATAGACGATGAATCTGTTGTCCAATCAGTAGGCGTACCCGTAGTAGCCCAATGGAGCGCAACAGACCCTAGAGCATGAACACGGTCTTGGTAGTGAACGAAAGATGCTGCCAAAGGAGCTGATGTGGTATTGGTAAACGATGTTCCGTCTGTTGAATGGCGTGTAACAGCCGTGCCATCACCTACCATTAAAAGTGTGCCATGTACACTAACATTGCCAATATTGGCCTCGTTTGCGGTTAATGTACCGTTTCCACACACTGTCCACGCCCCTGTGCCTTGTTGGGAATAGAAAAGCGTTCCTCCAGCAAAAGCATAATTCCAAAACTGAGTGCCATTATCACGAGTCCAATTGAAAATATTTTTAACTTCTGTGCCTAAAGAAGATAAATAAGTATTATATCCAGGGCGTTTTTTACGTGCCCCAATCATATCTGTCTCAACGTTAACAGAACGGATCATTTCTCCTTCTCTTTGAAGAAAAGGAGATAATTTTAAATTAAGTCCCTGAAGCGAAAAAACACGAGTAATCATTCATTAATAAATAAGATCTTCTTCCCCCGATGTGCTTTCTACCAAATCAATCATATCAATACTTGTCTTGTCTCGTGGGGAAACCTGATCAACAAATTGATTCTTTTGAGAATTGGCATTTGCCATATATAAATTAGCTTCCTGAGCCTTACCATCTTTTTGAAGAGCTTGTGAAAGTCCGTAATCTACGAATGACTTGGTGTATCCCCTCATAGGAAGAGGTAACTCATCGGTATCATTGATCATTGGTGTTCCTAGACGATAGAACCAAATAACGGCTGTCCCTCCACTACTTGCAGGTTTAATTCTAAAAACTGTATCACTTTCCCAATTATGATATGGATGCGAAGAAAGAAATACTTGATTAGGTGCGTATGAAGCAACTGTTTGTTTTGTAGATAGCATATAAGTTGATCCATCGTAAGTAACCTCGACACGTCTTGGTTGTTTGAAATCGCCTGTTGTTACTGTTCCAAGCCCTGCTGTTCCAAAAGCTACAGATACAGTCCCCATAGCATAATCTTCATTGACAGAAACTAGAGCATTGGTCATCTCGTCTTTCCATTCATTTATCCAGTTATCGACAGTGTTATCGGTAACGAATTCACTATTCCAAAGTTTAGCTTTAACACGATTTCTAAGATATGAAAGTGAATAGAAAGATGGTGTAATTGTGATCCAATCACTTTCGGTTGAAGTAAGAGGAATTGATGAATTTCTTAAATAAGTCTTATAAGCATAAGAAACAGAACCTGTAGCATCATCAAAAATAGTGTAAGATTTCTGAGTAGTAGGATCCCAACTATCAGGAGTAATAGTGACTGTCCCATCGGTCATAACAGTAGCAACACCTGATGTCCCTGTAGTTGAACGTTCAAAAACTACTTGATTCCACTTAACTCCATAAACTGGAGTATCTGCAGGATGTTCAAATAAAGTGACAGCTGTTACAGTGCCAACAGTTCCACTTGGAGTTCCTGATAATAATCTAACCTCTGCAGTTTCATCACCAGTTTCACCTATTTGGATAGCCCATGCACTACCAAAACCTGCACTATTTCTAAGTCTTAAAACTGTAGTACCAGCAGCCTCGATATTAGATAAATAAGTCTTTGGTGCTATTTGAGTTAAATTATTTTCTGCTCTTACAATCATTTGTTCCTCCTACCAAATTTTACTAGATAAACCTGTCATATTTTGCCCTATAAAAGGCACGTCGGTGCTATAAGTTGGCGTATTGACCAAGGTTAAAGTGTTCCCATTGACAGTAGAATCAACTGCTGTATTATTTAATTTCCAATAAGCATTTAAGCTAGTTTCGCTTCCTACAAGCTCTTGTTTATAGGCAGCTAAAATATTAGCTGCTGTTTTAGTTATTGACCATAATCTTACTTCATCGATAATACCATCAAAAAATCCTGACGCTGCTGTTTGATGATTAGTAGCCCCAATTGCTAACTCACTAGCATTGTTCTGAATTGATGTATCAAGACCTGTCGGAGCACCATCAGCAACACCATTTATAAAGAAGGTACAACTACCTTCTGAAGCATCATAGGAAACTGCAACATGAGTCCATACACCTACTGTTAAGGGTGTATTTGAATTTCCTGCAGGGGCACCAGCTCCATCATCTGAAGGTGTGAAATACATTACATCTCCTGAGTCTGAAATAACCCACTGATAACTTCTTGCTCCTCCGCCAGCATGCCATTTAGCAACTATTGTAAATGTAGTTCCTGCAACTGAGGGTAATTGTTCAAGTTTTACCCATGCTTCAAGTGTTAAGTCTCCCGTAATTGACGTACTTGCACTATCTGCTGCTGTAGCGTATTGTGATGATGATAATTCAAAATCTAAACTGTTGGTATTTGCCATTTAGGTTATTGTAATAGACTCAGTCGATGTAGCCCGCTCCCCAAATTCCAATTACTCCCGTGCCAGATTGATTAAATACTAAGGCAGATCCACTAACTGTTCTCATAGGAGGATTAAGAGGCATAGCAGCAATTCCACCATTTGCAGCAAAAGTCCACGTTCCACCTAAAGGAATAGTTGGTGTTCCTGAAGCGACTGAAACCCGTCCTGCTGATTCAACAGAAACTATTAAAGATGTAAGAAATATCTGTGATCCTGCAACAGCGGCTCTTAATGTTCCTGTAGCTGTACCTGTCAAAGTAGCTGACCCTACCCATTCATCGCCATGCCTAAGGCCAATATCTAAAACTGTACCAACTGATATTGTTCCAATACCAAGTGCTGTGATAGTCCCACCATTAACCCTAGTTATAGTACCAGCTGCGACATTAGCAACTGAGGTTACTGTTCCCGCAGCGAGATTAGTAACTGCATCAATTGTGCCTGTAAAAGGCGAAGATAATCCATCCGCCCCCTTATCAATTTTTACTCTAGGGTAATAAACTGATGAAATATCATCAGCTGCTACTGTTATCCCCGTTCCCTGACTAACGTTGAAATTATCGGCCGTGTTTTACCTCCCTAGTTTTGAAATTACTCCAGTTGTTTCTCTCAGCCATTTTTCTTTTAAAAGTAATTTCATAATGACATTCAATACATAAAGTTCGTCCATTGTTTACATCTAATCTTAACTCGGGATGTTTTGCGAATGACTTAATATGATCTGCGTGTAGATAGCCACCAACCTGATCACAAATCTGACATGTATAATTATCTCGTTCAAAAACTTTAGTTCTCCATTCATCATATTCAAGGGAATTTCTTATTAAATGAGTGATTGGTGTAACTCCCCCTCTCCAATTCGGAGTATCTTTTCCTTTTAACCCACTGAACCAAGATGGTTTACCAATACGACTTTTATTAGAACATTGTTTAGAACAATAGCTCCCTCCCCTTTCATACTTTTTAATTTGTGATAAAAAAGTACGAAATTCTTTTTTACATATAAGACAAGTATGCAGTAATCGCTCACCTTTGTTCAAAGGCACTTGTCCTTTCTTAAATTGTGTTTTTGGGGAATTATGTTTTCCTTTCATGATTAAACTTATTTTTTTCCCAAACGAAGCAGGCATCTTTATCCCTTTATTCCAAGGTGTTTGGCCTTTTTGAAATTGTGTATTCACTATCCTGCCCGTCCTCCACGGGGCTGGGTGAAGGTTACTGTCCCTGCCACAGTATAAGTCAAAACTGGTATACCCATATAATGTCCTACTAAAAAAACACTATTCACTGTTTCTTCCTCATTAAAATCATCGTCATTAATAGATCCTTTTGGTTTTGCATCAAAGGTATTTGAATTCGTAGGTAATTCATTTCTAACCTGTCCTTTAGGCTTAGAGTCAAAAACATCAAAGATTTTTGGCATTTTAAAGCGTCTTTTAAGACCAAGTTACTCCAGCCTGAATAGTTCCTGTAACTGTAGTGACAATCCCATTATTAAAATTTACATTCAATGGATATACTGCTGGTGCGGTGACTGAAAGGAAAGGGATCGTCAATAATAAATTTCCCGCTGCTGTTCCTGCTGCCGTTGCAGAATTATAGACCTCAAGTGTTCCATTGCCTGTGCCTCTTACAACCAGATTCCTGAGACTAGACTGTTGACCAGTAACTAAAGTAGTTGCTGCAGCACCAATCGATGTAAAACTATCACCCTGAATATTGTCCGCCATTAAAAATTAGTCCTTTCCCCTCGTGTATTAAGTCATTAGGGCTTAGAGGTAAATACGAGGTAGTTTTGGTATGCTTTTTTGTATTGCAAGATATACATAACGGTTGAATATTGGATATTTGATCTGATCCCCCCATAGAAAGTGGGATAATATGATCTTCAGATAGTTTAATCTCTGGTTCAAATTTTTTGCAACAAAGACACATAAAGTTGTACTTTACTTTTAATTGTACCCATTGATTAAAAGTGTGCTTGCCAATAGCATTACGTTTTCTAGCTTTATACCTCTGGTTGTGAAATCTCTTTAGTTCTAAGTTAACCGTTTTTAGATTATTCAAACTGTGATAAGTTCTATCAACTTTTACATGATTAGCCCATCTCTTTAGTGCGCCCAATTTACCTCTTCTGCTTAATTCTTTAACTGAAACTAGCCCTTTATGCGCAAGACTAAGATTTTTACGCCATTCTTCCGAAACCAGTTGTCCTTTATGTTTCAAACTGATTTTTCTTTTAGTTTCCTCAGAATGCCTACGATTAAAACCAATCAAAGATAACCGTTTCTTCTCTTCAAACCATTCAGGTTTTTTCCCCTTCACGAATTGCCCTTTAGAATTTCTGAATTCCATAATATTCTCCTTTCTCATCACAAAAAAAGAAGGCAAAAAACGCCTTCTTTAATCGTTTGACTTAACTTATATTTTAGAAGTTTGTATTGGTGTCGTCAACTTTGGTAATAATTTCTCTTGTAGATCAAGAAACAATGGGAGCCATCTTTCTTCAAAGATTGTATCTATATTAAAGTTTTTATCTACATTATCCCGACAGTCTTTTTTAACCTGGTCTGGGTTTTCTTTAACCATTTGATAGACATCTTCCATTGAATTGTAAACTTTATCAACATCTGCAGGATGCCAGAATGTAAGCCCGCTGGTCCATCTTTTTTTCTGTGTAGGAGCAATTGAGCCTGTTTTCCCATCTACCACAAGTTCCGGCATGCTATGTGTTCCATTTACAACCACAGGAACTCCACACGATTCTGCCTCCACAACCGTTAAACCAAACCCTTCCGTTTGTGAAGGGTGTAAAAGGCCATCAAAAGCATTAAACAACCACACCATATCGTCACGTGTGCAAAATATTGAGGCGAATAACTGATCTGACATATATACACGGTGATTAATTTTTAAATAAGTAGCATATTCCATAATTGGGAAGTTCCCTGGTGCGATTTGTTGGGTATGTACCATAAGTGCTGCCTCAGGATGTTTATCGTAAAACATTTTAAACGCATCTAGGGCCTCCTCAAAGCCCTTACGAGGCGGGTTCTCTTTATTAGCTGCTATCATCCCCCATATAAAAGCATCTTGAGGCAGCCCATATTTCTTTCTGGCTTCTTCCTTGCTTCGAATATTTAACTCATTCATATCCACACCCTCATAAATCATCTCTGAAGCAAAACCATGCCTTGCTAACTCTTTTTGCCCAAACTTACTAAATGTAATTATTTTGTCAGCATAGGGTAACTTTTGAAGAACTC
>Ga0209514_10001386_pt1 | contig 42168 bp, 34 predicted proteins | sample Subgrocontami58m_FD_187452 | JGI IMG/M metagenome (GOLD analysis project Ga0209514, IMG submission 187452) | Subsurface groundwater microbial communities from S. Glens Falls, New York, USA - GMW37 contaminated, 5.8 m (SPAdes) (version 3) | ecosystem: Environmental > Aquatic > Deep subsurface >...
TGGAAAGACGGTGGCGTAAATGGATAAAAAAGAAATCGGCAGGTTAAAGCGGCACAGGAGGCTCAGGGTAAAGATAGCAGGCACAAAGGAACGCCCGAGGATGAGTGTCCATAGGAGCCATGCTAATCTCCATGTCCAATTGATAGACGATACGAGCAGCACCACTCTCCTCACTGGCTCTACGTTAGATAAATCATTTAAGGAGAAATTATCTTACGGTGGCAATGTCCAGGCTGCGGAACTTTTAGGTGAGACGATAGCTGAGAAGGCAAAACTCAAAGGTATCACAAAGGCTGTATTTGACAGAGGCGGATATTTATACCATGGAAGGGTGAAGGCATTGGCTGAGGCCGCGCGCAAGAAAGGATTGATATTTTAATTTGAAGGGATGTGGATTTGAATAATACAAATACTGAGAAAAATATTGCGAAACAAGAGTGGAGTGAGAAGGTAATTACTGTAAACAGGGTTGCCAAGGTAGTAAAGGGTGGGAGGCGTTTTTCATTCAGTGCATTAGTTATTGTCGGACAGGGAAAAGGTATTGCAGGTTTTGGAATAGGCAAAGCAAATGAGGCTTCAGAGGCTATTAAAAAGGGCATAACCCAGGCTAAGAAGGATGTCTTCAAAGTGGCAATAAAGGGCAATACTATACCACATGAGATAATAGGGCATCACGGTGCAGCAAAGGTCCTGCTAAAACCTGCTTCTCCAGGAACTGGCGTAATAGCAGGTGGACCTGTCAGGGCTTTATGCGAGGCCTGTGGTATAAAGGATATATTAACAAAATGTCTTAAGTCAAACAATCCAGCCAACGTTGTAAAGGCAGCGGCTCAAGGACTCAAGGACTTAAGATTGAGTAGAGAGATAGAAGTATGAGAATATCTGATTTAAGTTCACCCCCTGGCTCTAATAAGAAACCCAAGAGAAGAGGTTTAGGGACTGGCTCTGGCCATGGCAAAACCTCATGCCGTGGGCACAAAGGCCAGAAGGCAAGGTCTGGCCATGGAAATTTGAGACCTGGATTTGAAGGTGGTCAGATGCCATTGATAAGGCGGGTGCCAAAGAGGGGATTTATAAATGAGTTTAAGAAAAAACTTGAGATTATTAATTTGAAAGCCCTTAACTCATTTGAGGCAAATTCTACTATTACCCCGGACATTTTAAAGGAAAGAAGAATCATAAAGAAGATAGGTGATGGGGTAAAAATTCTGGGAGAAGGTGAAGTCATTAAGCCTCTCATTGTAAAGGCACATTATTTTTCAAAGAGCGCCCAGGAAAAGATAGAAAAGGCTGGGGGTAAGGTAGAAGTTTTGAGCTGAAAATTATGCTAAAGGCGTTAGCAAATTCCTTTAAGATTCCGGACCTTAAAAAAAGAATACTGTTTACTCTTGCCATTATCGGCGTATACAGGATTGGCGCCTATGTGCCAACCCCAGGGATAGATGGCCCGAAATTGGCACAGTTCTTTGATAATATATCCAAGACACAGGGCGGGACACTATTCGGAATCATGAATATGTTCAGCGGCGGTGCGATGGAGCAACTTACCATCTTTGCACTCGGTATAATGCCGTATATATCTGCATCCATTATATTGCAGTTATTATGTGCAGTGATTCCATATTTAGAAAAGTTAGCAAAAGAACCTGACGGCAGGAAGAAGATCGTCCAGTACACAAGATATGGAACGATAATATTAGCCATGGTTCAGTCGTTCTTTATAAGTTTCTGGCTTGAAGACCCACAGCATTTCCAGGGCTTACAGATAGTCAGCCATCCAGGATGGTCATTCAGGTTCTTCACGATGATAACCCTCACCACCGGGACATCCTTTATTATGTGGCTTGGGGAACAGGTCACTGAAAGGGGCATAGGTAATGGTATATCACTTATCATTACTGCAGGCATTGTATCAAGGATACCCACTGCTATCCACCAGTTATATATGCTCATCATACAGAGGCAGATTAACTCATTCACCCTGATAATCATGGTGGTGATGATGGTAGGGGTAATTGCAGCAGTCATCTACATTACCCAGGGGCAGCGGAGGATACCTGTCCAGTATGCAAAGAGGATTATTGGTAGAAAGGTATATGGAGGGCAGAGCACCTATCTGCCATTAAGGGTAAACCAGGCAGGTGTGATACCGATAATATTTGCCCAGTCTATAATCCTGTTTCCTGCTACTATAGCAGGGGTTATACCGAATGAGACTATAAGGAGTATGGCGCTGTGGCTTACAAGTGGACATGTTTTCTATACGATAGTATATTCAGGGCTCATTATCCTGTTCGCTTATTTCTATACAGCAATAACATTTAACCCTGTAGATGTGGCTGACAATATGAAAAAGTATGGCGGGTTTATCCCGGGCATAAGGCCAGGTAAGCCCACAGCAGAATACTTTGACTTTATAATGACGAGGATTACTCTGCCAGGGGCGATATTTCTTGCTGTCATTGCTGTCATGCCAGACTTAGTCAGTGCATGGCTTAAGATTCCATATGGGGTAGCCAGTTTCTTCGGGGGGACAGGGTTATTGATTATCGTTGGTGTAATGTTAGACACGATGAAACAGATAGAGTCCCACCTCTTGATGCGCCATTATGAAGGCTTTATGAAGAAGGGCAGGCTGAGAGGTAGAAGGTGAGATTGATACTATTAGGGCCGCCAGGTGCAGGGAAAGGGACTCAAGGACACGTTCTTTCTGAGAGGTTTCATGTCCCGCATGTCTCTACAGGGGATATGCTTAGAGAAGCTGTCAAAGAGAATAGCCCTGTGGGTTTGAAGGCACAAGAATATATGAATCGCGGAGAATTGGTGCCAGACGATATAGTCATAGAGATAGTTAAAGAAAGACTCGGTAAAAAAGGCTCAAGAAATGGCTTTATACTTGATGGGTTCCCGAGGACGAGGAGGCAGGCTGAGATGCTTGACTCTGTCCTGCACGAGATGCATAAAAATATAGACATGGTCATATATTTCAGAACATCAGAGGATGTGATAGTGAGGCGGCTTTCAGGCAGGAGGATATGCAGGTCCTGCGGGGCTAATTATCACATAAAGAACATACCTCCAAAGGTAAAAGGCATATGTGATGTGTGCAATGGGCCACTTTACCAGAGAGAGGATGACAAGGAAGGGACTGTGAAGAACCGGTTAGAGGTATATGAAAGGCAGACCTCTCCTTTAATAGATTATTATAAAGAAAAGAGTAAATTGAATACGATAACCGGTGACCTTGAAGTAGAAGACGCCTTTAAATCCATATTAAAATTATTTGCTGAAAAAGACCTCTTATCCATAAAGGATAGACCTTCCCCATTCCACATAAGGGAAGGGTCTTATGATTGAATTAAAATCCGAGAGGGAGGTCTCTTTGATAAAAGAGGCATGTTCCATAGTAGCAGAGGTCATGCAGGAACTTAAAAGTGCTGTTTTACCCGGGGTAACTACACTGGAACTGAGCAATAGCGCACGTAACCTGATTACGAAACGCGGAGGCATACCGGCATTTAAAGGATACCGTGGCTTTCCATGTGATATATGCACCTCTATCAATGAAGAGGTGGTCCATGGTATACCGGGTAAGCGAAAATTAAAGGATGGCGATATATTGAGTTTAGATATAGGGGTAAAACTTAACGGGTATTATGGGGATGCGGCAGTAACACTTCCTGTCGGGGATATAAGTGAAGAGGCAAAAAGGTTATTAGTTGTTACAGAAGAGGCATTATATATAGGTATATGCTGTGCAAGGCCGGGGATGAGGCTCTCTGACCTCTCTAATGCGATACAATGCCATGTGGAAAAGAATGGTTTCTCAGTTGTGCGGGAATTCGTAGGCCATGGGATTGGCTCAAAGATGCATGAGGAACCACAGGTGCCGAATTTTGGAGAGCCAAATCATGGGCCACGCCTTAAAAAGGGTATGGTCCTGGCAATAGAACCAATGGTAAATACAGGATGTCCTGACGTAGAGATATTAAAAGATGGCTGGACTGCTGTTACTAAGGACAGGAGATTATCCAGCCATTTTGAGCATACTGTCTATATTGGAGATAAAGAATCTGAGATTTTAACATGCCAAAAGAAGAACCAATAGAGGTAGAAGGCACAGTTATAGAGCCACTCGCAAACGCCTTGTTTAGAGTGGAATTAGAGAATGGGCACAGAATATTAGCCCATGTCTCTGGCAAGATGAGGATGCATTTTATCAAGATACTCGCGGGTGATAAGGTAAAGGTAGAACTTTCCCCTTATGACCTCACAAAGGGAAGGATTACATATAGGGTGAAATAATGAAGGTCAGGTCTAGCGTAAAAAAAATTTGTGAGAAATGCAAGATAGTCAGAAGAGAAGGTGTGGTTAGGATAATATGTTCCAACCCAAAACATAAACAGAAACAAGGGTAGGAGGTTTTAAATTATGCCAAGGGTAGTTGGTGTAGATATACCAAAAGATAAAAGGATTGAGATAGCCCTCACTTATATATACGGTGTGGGTAGGTCAATGTCAAATAAGGTGTTACTTGAGGCAAATGTGAATCCTGATAAACGTGCGAAGGATTTGACAGAAGAAGAGGTATCCAAACTTACTAATATCCTTCGGAATTACAAGACAGAAGGAGACCTGAGGCGGGAGGTATCACAGAATATTAAGCGGCTTGTAGACATAGGCACATACAGGGGCTTGAGGCACAGGAGGGGGTTGCCAGTGCGAGGACAGAGGACACATACCAACGCACGCACAAGGAAAGGTCCCAGACGCATGATAGGTGCAGGGAAGAGAGAAAAGAAGGTTTGAAAGGAGAAAGTAAGTGGCAAGTGAGAAGAAATACAAAGCCAAGAAGAAGACTATAAAGCACGTTACGAGTGGCATAGCACATATACATGCCACATTCAATAATACCGTGGTTACCATTACAGATAAACAAGGAAATGCTATAGCCTCTTCATCATGCGGCAGTGTAGGTTTTAGCGGCTCACGCAAATCCACCCCATTTGCGGCTCAGGTAGCTGCTGATAACGCTGCAAAGAAGGCTATGGAAAAGGGTGTTAAAGAAATTGAGGTATATGTAAAAGGTCCTGGCTCAGGCAGAGAATCTGCTATACGTGCATTACAGGCAGCAGGGCTTTCCATCAATGTGATAAAGGACGTTACGCCTATTCCTCATAACGGGTGCCGTCCGCCTAAACGCAGGAGGGTTTAAAGGAGTTACAATGGCAAAGTATACAGGTCCATCTTGCAGATTATGTAGAAGAGAAGGGATGAAATTATTCCTCAAAGGTGATAAATGCTATAGTGAAAAATGTACGTTTATCAGGAGGGATTATGTCCCTGGTCAACATGGTAAATCCAGGATCAAACTCTCAGATTATGGATTACAATTGAGAGAGAAGCAGAAGGTAAAGAGGACGTATGGAATCTTAGAAGGACAGTTCAGGCTGTATTTCAAGATGGCAGAAAAATCCAGGGGCATCACAGGCACAATGTTGTTGCAACTATTGGAACGCAGGTTAGACAACGTAGTATACCAGGCGGGTTTTGCTACTTCAAGAGCACAGGCAAGACAGATGGTCAGGCACAGGCACGTTAGTGTCATGGGTAGGATTGCAGATATCCCATCCTATCTTGTGAAAAAAGATAGTCTTATACAGATGAGGGGAAAAGAAGAAAATTTAAAGAGTGTCAAGGATATATTGACATCAAGGAGGGCTGAAGTTCCTTCATGGCTTAAGGTAGATAAAGAAAATCTAACAGCGACAGTAACAAGATTTCCAGAAAGAGTAGATATAAAGATTCCCGTTCAAGAACAGTTAATAGTGGAATTGTATTCAAAGTGATATAAAAATATGATAGTTTTTGTAGCGGTCGGATTTATCCGACCTTAACAGGAGGACGATATGGGTGTAAGGTGGAAGAGCTTTGAAATGCCAAAGAGCCTTGTTTGTGATGAGGCTACATTAACCCAATCCTATGGAAAGTTCATTGCAGAGCCATTTGAAAGAGGGTATGGGACAACAATCGGGAATTCATTGAGGAGAGTCCTCCTTTCCTCTTTAGAAGGCAGCGCAGTTACTTCTGTCAAGTGCGATAGTGTGTTACACGAATTTTCTACGATTCCTGGTGTCGTTGAGGATGTGCCACAGATTGTCCTGAATATAAAAGAACTCGTTTTGAAATCCTATACCAGGGGTCCAAAGATGATTCACATAGACGTTGAGAAAAAGGGTGAGATAACAGCGCGGGATATTGTAACAGACGATACTATAGAGGTCGTCAACCCTGACCTCCATATCCTTACTATTGCAAAGAATACTAAACTACGCATAGAGATGGAAGTAAATAGAGGCAGAGGCTATGTCCCTGCTGAGAGGAATAAGAAAGAGAGGGAGGCGATAGGCGTCATCCCTATTGATTCCATATTTTCTCCTGTAAATAAGGTAAACTTTCATGTGGAAAATACACGTGTGGGGCAGATGACAGACTATGACAGGCTCATCTTAGAGATATGGACAAATGGCAGCGTAGACCCTAAAGATGCGCTCCTGTATGCCTCAAACATATTGCAGAAACACTTAGACGTATTTGTAAACTTTGGCCAATTGCCTGAAAGAGAGGAAGAGACAGAGGAAGAAGATAAGGAAGACAGGGAATTGATGGAAAAGTTAAAGACAGCTGTAGAGGAATTAGAACTTTCTGTCAGGAGTGCAAACTGCCTGAAAGAGGCAAAGATACAGACGATTGGCGAACTTGTGAAAAAGACTGAAGATGAGATGTTGGAATATAGAAACTTTGGCAAGAAGTCCTTAGCAGAGATTGCAGAGGTTTTGAAGAGTATGGGACTTTCTTTAGGCATGAAGATAGAAAAGAAGAAAAGGAAGCAGGAAGAGGTTAAAGAATGAGGCACCATAAAAGAACCGGCAAGTTAAGCCGCAATAAGAGTAAGAGAGACGCCCTGCTCAAAAATTTGGTATCAAGTCTATTTACCTATCAGAGAATCAAGACAACCGTTCCAAAGGCGAAGGAGGCAAGCAGGTTAGCTGATAAGATGATAACATTAGGCAAGAGAGGCGACCTCCAGGCTGAAAGGGAGGCATTTAGCATCCTTCGTGACAGGACCATGACCTCTCACCTTTTTAAAGAGATTGCGCCCATGTTCAAGAATAGGGCAGGCGGATATACGAGGATATTTTATACCAATAGCCGGCCAGGCGACGGTGCTGACATGGCTATACTTGAACTAACCGAGCAAAAGATTAAAGAGACCCCGAAGGCAAAACCATCCAAAGAGAAACCCAGGGCAGAAGAAAAACCTGCAATTGAGGCCCCGACTCCTCCCACAACTCCAGAAGTATCCAAAGCAGAAGAGAAGCCAAAAGAAAAACCCGAAGAGAAGAAAGGCTTCATCCCAAAATTAAGGGATTGGTTCAAGAAAAAATAGACAAAGACAGAGTATTGTCAGGCAAAAGACGTAATATATTGAAAATAAATGAATTACAATAGCATGGTCTGACGGAAAGGTTGTCACTTTATAACATTATTATTATCAATATGTTATAACAAAATTAGGCAAATAGTTGTCACAATGCTGGTAGATGAGTGTCTTAAAAATGAAGAAAAAAAATTGATTTTGAAAATTTTTTAAAATTTTTTCTACTATAAAATAAAAGAGTTATGAAAAAATACTAGAAAATATTAGAAAAAATTTTTAATCGTGGCACGATTCTTGCTGTATAATAAGATGTAAGCAGGGGGAATATAAGAATTTAAGATAATTTGGAGACGTTACCAGAAACGTAAAAAGAAATATTGGAAACTTGTAGGGGCGACATTTATGACGCCCTTTAAGGAGTCCCAACCATGGCAAAAGAAACCAAAGTTACAATAATAGAAATAGCAGAACATGCGAGAGTAGCAGTATCAACAGTCTCTCGTGTCCTAAATAGACATGAGGATGTTGACGATGCTACGAGGAACAATGTCCTGGAAAGTGTAAGGTTTCTCAAGTATGAACCCAACTTAGCAGCGAGAAATTTGGTAAGGGGGGCTATGGTGAAACACGCACCTACTAAAAATGTTGCAGTTGTCTTAGGCGAAGGCGTTACAACAACAGATAATTATTTCTCTCCTATTATGCAGGGGATAGAAGAGGTAGTCAGTGCAAATAAATATACCTTGTCCATGATAGCATTTGAAGAAGATTTATTCAACATGATAGAATTTTATGAGAAGATAGAATCAAATAGATTTACAGGTGTAATGATTATAAGCCAGATACCTGATGAGGTTATTAAACGGCTGCAGGCATCATTACATGCGCTGGTGTTGGTAGATAGTACTCCACCATCATCTGACATTGACTGTATTACATGCGATAATGAGCAGGGTGCCTTTGATGCCGTTTCCCATTTGATAAACTTAGGACATAAGAAAATTGCGTTGATTCACGGTTCATTAGACCATTATTTCAGTATGGGGATTTATAATGGTTATTGCAAGGCGCTGGAAAAGCATGAGATTCCTTATGATGGAAGTCTTGTAGCAGAAGGGGATTTCCACCCTGATAGCGGATATGATGCCATGAACCAACTTTTGAGACTTCCTGTTCTTCCCACTGCATTATTTTCTAATGATGAAATGTCAATCGGTGCAATGAAGGCTATTAAAGAAAAGGGATTGGAGATACCAGGGGATATTGCAATAGTAGGATTTGATGATATTAGTCTATCATCCCATGTTCATCCATCGCTTACGACTATATGTGTCCCAAAGAAGAACATGGGAAGACTCGCAGCCAAGAAATTATTTGAATGTTTAGAAGACCCAGAGCATCATCAACATTCAAAGACAGTGATACCAGTGGAATTAGTCATCCGCGAATCCTGCGGCGCAAATTTGAGGGAGTAAAGATGTGGTGAAATGTTCCATGTTGTCATCCTGAACGCAGTGAAGGAACTCGCCATAGGCGGACGACGAAGCAATCTAAATCGGCTGAAACAGGGCAAAATTATACCAAGGAAGGAGGTGGAAAGTGAGTAGTTCAAGGCAAAACGGTACGCCCTTTAATATAGATGGAAGAACCCAATCCAAATGTAGGATTGGTTAAGACCGATAAAAATATCGGTGGGGGAGAAATCGCAAGAGGAGGAGGTTGGTTAAAATGAAAAAGTTTGTAAAAAGTTTAATTATGCTTACAGTGATAGGTGCAGTAAGTCTTCTGCCTTTTCTGGTTTCAGGAAATGCAGAGGCTGCTAACATAACGTTATTGACAGAGCCAGGTGACCATGTTATCTATTGGGATGCCGATGGAAGTCCATATGTCTATGACAGTGACGGTGACGGAGTGAGCGTCATGAGTACCGGCGATGGTACCGCAGTCATCTGGTACATAGCGCCGACTGGTGCAGAGTGGCTTGGTGCGAGGATTACCATTTCAGGAGGTTTGGTTACGGGCATTGCGCCGGATGGAACCAGGACTTTTGGTATGTGGCGCATAGTGGATGGTACCACTATCTCGGCCCAGGATCTTAGCATTACAGTGTTGGTACCGGCGGATACATCACATGGGACTACGTATTGGCCGAATTTACCGTCTTCCTATGCAGGTCAGCAAGATGATTACTACGATGGTGACGGAGTGGCCATTATCAATGTGAGCAACAATGTTTCACAAATATGGCACTGGGATGGTGTAGAGTACAATAGAGCCACGCTCAATGTGGCGAACGGCGTTGTCACGAGCATTGTTCCTGTAGCGGGTTACCCTTTTGGTATGTGGCGCATAGTGGATAATACCACTATCTCGGCCCAGAATGTTGGCATAACGTTATTGGCAGAGCCGGGTGACCATGTTCTCTATTGGAATGCAGCAGGAACATTTGTCTATGACGGTGACGGTGACGGAGTGACCGTTATGAGTACCGGCGCTGGTACCGCGGTCATCTGGTACATATCGCCGACTGGTGCGGAGTGGCTTGGTGCCAGGATCACCATTTCAGCGGGCATTGTAACAGGTATCGGCCCTGATGGGACTAGACCCATAGGCAGATGGCGTATAATAGATAACAACACTGTTACGTCTAAGTACGCAGATACTGATGGCGATGGTATCGTAGATAACTTTGACAACTGTCCAGGAGTAGCTAATCCAGGCCAGGCAGACTGCGATAACGATGGCATAGGTGATGCATGTGATACATTTGACAATTCCATCACTATCACCTGTCCGGTTGACATCGTAGTTGAAGCAGGACCAGGATGTGAAGCAGTAGTGGCTCTCGGTCAACCTACAGTTACCAGTAGTTGTGGTATTGCCAGTGTTAGCAACAATGCTCCATCTGTATTCCTGTTGGGTACCACAACAGTTACTTGGACAGCCACGAGCGTCATCGGGAACTCAGTAACGTGTGAACAGGATGTTACAGTAGAGGATACAATATCACCAGTGGTTACTATTGGTAACAACCAGAATATAGACCTCTGGCCGCCAAACCACAGAATGGTAACTATACCAATATCTGTGAGTGATGTGTGTCTGGATACTGTAGATGTTGATGTAATAAACAGTGAAGCAGGGGTAACAAAAGGAGCCGGTGGTCCACAGCATGACCCTGATGTAGTTATTGCCAATGACAATAGTTCTGTCCAGATCAGGGCTGAGAGGTCAGGGACTGGAATAGGTCGTGTTTACACAATAACAGTAACAGCAACTGACAGTAGCGGCAATGCAACAACAGAAGAGATAAATGCCACAGTAGGACATGACCGGAGGAAGTAATTGTGAAGTAGTAGTTAAAGAAGGGGAGCCCACGGGTAAATTCTCGTGGGCTTCCCTTTCTAATATTCTTTGAAGGGATAAAATTTCTACAACATATGTATTTACTCTAAGTTATATATGAAAGTGGAGGTGTAAAATGGAAAAATTTGCAGGGAGTCTAATTAAGATTACAATAGTAATGAGCGTTGTATGCCTGTTGCCTTTTCTGTTTCCGGGAAAGGCTGCTGCCGATGTAACACTATACTCACAATTGGGACACCACGTTATATATATTGACCCTTTAGGTAATCAGACCTACGATGCTGATGGTAACGGAGTAACTGTCATCCCGAGTCCAGCTAATGGTCTCTGGAGAGTCCGGTACGTAGAGCCGGTAGCTGGTACTGTCTGGTTTGGAGGCACACTTACCATCTTGAATGGCGCTGTCATAGAGTTGGGGGACGACTGGGATGGTAGACCTATTGGCAGGTGGCGCACAGAGGATCCTTACACTGTCCTTTGCACACCAGTGCCCGTTATCAACGTCAAGGACTATGGCGTAAAAGGGGATGGTTTGACGGACGATACGGTACTTTTGAAGGAAATATTCAACAATGTGCAAGATGGGCAGGTAATCTACTTCCCGGAGGGTCAGTATATAATCTCAGATACTCTCACTGTTGCTTACCGCTGGGGGGTGAAGATTCTAATGGATGGCGGTTTTCGCTCAGACGGTGCACGGCTGTCGAATGACCGCGGTATTTACTGGAGTCTTACTGGCCCAAGTGACGAGCGACCCATGATGAAGATAGACACCTGCAGCCAGATGGTTATCTCTGGTCTCAAGATGGACGGCGGCAGTGTGGTGAAAGACGGCCTTGTTCTGGATTCCGCAGGCAGCAGCACTAACTTCGAGTGCAGCAACGTCCATATCCGCAGTTGTGCTCGCTATGGTTTACGAGTCAACACCTGGAGGGCCGGTCACCCCACCGGCGGCACGCAATTGGATATGGTGAGCTTTCGGGAAAGCAGGTTCACCAATTGCGGGAGCGCAAGTGGGACAACGGATTCTGCCGTGACGGTAGAATCAGCCCAGTCGCTTCAGATTCTCTTTGATACCTGCACATTCACTGTAAGCGGAGCGGACCTTGCTGAATATCAGGTTTACATGCGCGGGGGAAGCGCAAACTTTGAGAACTGTGTTTTCCTGGACGGCAACAACACCTTTGCGGACATATACTTTGCACCCGACTGCTATACCTCCGCAGTCAGCGTTACCAAGTGCCATCAGGAAGGAGTCGCCCTTGGCAGCAACTATTTCCTTTACGTCGAGAGACCAGGGGCTGGTGCGGTGGCTCAGGTGCTACTGGAAAGACTTGGTGCTTCAGGGAACGTTTACTTTAACGCTGCCACTTCGCTGCAGATCTCAAACGGCTCAATAAATAATGTTAATGTTCCCAACACTGATGCACGGGTACTACTTTCCAATCTCAGGATTCTTGGCACGGTCACGCTTGGCACAACGCACGTGGTCAAACAAAATATAACACTTCCTACAGATGATGGTATTGTTCTTGCCACTTCAAACAACTTCAGTGTTAATACAGATGGTAATGTAACAGCCGTCAAGTCTCTCTCTAATACCACGACAGCCGCTAAAAACCTGCGGGGACAGGCAACTTTAAATGCAGGCACAGGGTCCCTTGTGGTAACATTTCCAACTGCAGAACCTGATGCGTCGTACTATATTCTATTGACTGGAGATGGAGATAATAGACTCTGGGTTACCAATAAAACTGCCACAAGTTTTACCATAAATAGATCATCTACAACAGGGATACGAAAAGTGGATTGGTTTCTAATTAGATGAGATGTTTTTGAAAGAGAACCCGATTAAGTTTGAATGTTGAAAGTGGAGGTGTAAAATGGAAAAATTTGCAGGGAGTCTAATTAAGATTACAATAGTAATAAGCGTTGTATGTCTGTTGCCTTTTCTGTTTCAGGGAAAGGCTGTTGCTGATGTAACACTATACTCACAATCGGGACACTACATCTCGTATTTCACCCCCGGAGGTAGTCAGACTGATGATAACGATGGTAACGGAGTAACCGTTATCCCGAGTCCAGTTGATGGTGTTTGGGAAGCCTGGTACATAGAGCCGGTAGCTGGTACCGTCTGGTTTGGATGCTCACTCAACATCTTGAATGGCAAGGTCATAGAATTGGAGCACTCTACCCTGTGGGGTGGAAGACCTATAGGCAGGTGGCGCACACAGGATCCTAATGCTGTCCTTTGTACAGTAGTGTCTGAAGTCAACGTCAAGGACTTTGGCGCAACGGGGAATGGTACAACAGACGATACAAATGCGTTTAAAGATGCCGAACTTGCCCTTCCGCTGAACGCCTACGGTGGTGCTGTTGGGGGAGGCATTATCAATATTCCAGCAGGCACCTACCTGATCACAAGCTGGTCTCCGGCTCTCAAAAACTTAAAGGTCGTTGGCGCGGGTCAATATAACAGCACTATCAAGGGCAGCGGCGCAGGAGATTACACCATCCGCCTTACTAATCAGACAAGGGGCGTGTGGGAAAACTTAAGCATTGATGGAGGCGGTGTTAAAGCTGCCGCTTTACAGATCGGCACTGGAGACTGCAGCGGCTTTATCTTCGAAGGCGTCCGATTCCTCGGAGGCACAACCAACACCCTGGTCATAGGAGATACAACTACGGGTTCGGACATCTCTGAAAATGCCTTTGTTGGATGTGCAGTGGCTTTAGGTGATAATGGAACAGGCGCTGCGTTGAAATTGCGAGGCAACAATACGGGGCTTATCTCTTTCTTTGGTGGCCGCGTTTCAACGGGCAATGCCACAGCTGTTGGCGCCGTTGCCGTGGATATAGACGATGGGGCGGGGGTTGCATTTTACCAGACAGACATTTTGGCCCTCCTAAGCGCTGCACCGAACGGTTATGCGATCATAGCCAGGAGCGGCCACGTGAAGATGTTTGGCGGGCATGTCGAGGCGCGCGGGCTCATTCACACTCTGTCTACAGATCCACGAACGGATGCTACGGTTAGCTCGCACATGTTTCATGGTATCAATTGCGCGACCCCGAGCGGCACCGATACTGTATACCATGAAGCGCCCCGGACGCTCCTAATGATCAATGGTCGATTAGGGGGTAATTTCCGAATCGGGACTGCCGCAACGGCGAATGTCCTGACAAATGGGTTTGCATCTGGCAGCGGCTATATCCTCGAAGGCAATGCCGTGCTGACTGATAATAACAGACATCTCTCAAATACAGCTTCATTAGACTTTCCAAACATTGCAACAAAGACTACTGCAGAACTTACAATTTCTGTGCCAGGGGCAGCGGCTGGCGATGCATGCACAGTCATGCCAAATGGCGCTCCTGAAGCAGGGCTTGTCTGGTCAGGATTTGCTGGAACAAATATCGTGACCATAAGATTGGGTAATATTACAGGAGCCGGAATCAATCCTGCCGTGAGGACATGGCGTGTAGATGTCTGGAAGCATTAGACGTATAAATTGATAGTAGAGTTATGCCTGTATTGTCCCTGTAAATTATGCGTAATTTACAGGGACAATCTTTAACAGCACAGCACAAATGCCTTGATTTTTGTAGTCTTGTGAGGTAAGATATATAAAAAGGTTAGGAGAAGCGAGCGAGGAAGAAGGTGAAGGAGAAAGTCTATTCTGCATATAAATTACCTAAGGACCATGTAACGTATAATTACCGTTATTTTTTGCCCTATGCACCGGAATGGGGAATACAGGAACATTGCGAACAAAGACTGCAGGAATTGCTTATCTTCTGCCGTGATGCTGAAATCAATGCGGTGCAATTTTATGTCAACACTCTCCCAGGGACGTATTATATGCCTGCTCATAATGCGGCTGAGCAGAAACATTGCGCTCAATGGATGAAAGAACATGTTGCTCCATTACTGCGAAAGATAGATGTTTCTTATCAGATTAACTTCCAAATGTTCCTTGGGGCGACATCGTATAATCTGGATATGCGCGATGAATATGACTGGGAATTTCTAGTGAACGAGCATGGGGAACAATCACTTGGATGTGCATGTCCGATAAGTCCGAAATTTCGTGAGCGTATGGGAGAAATGCTGCGGCTTTGGGCGGGGACAGGTTCTGATATAATCTGGATAGATGATGATTTCCGTCTCCACAATCATGGGCTGGCATCACACAGGCTTGATTTTTACTGTTACTGTGAGCGGCACCTTGCAGAATTCGCGGAATATGCTGGGAAGACTTTTTCACGCGAAGACATAGTGGAGCAAATCCTAAAACCAGGTAAACCGACTGAAGTTCGCAACCAATGGATGGATTTTCTTGGGTATTCAATGACTGAAACAGCAAGTTGGTTGTGGCAACAGATACACAGCGTTTCTCCGCAAACGCGCCTGGCTCTGATGACTTCGTTGCCGGATGTGCATTCCGTTGAGGGCCGTGACTGGAAATCGCTCTTGACGGCTCTTTGTGGTAAATATGCTCCGATAACCCGTCCGTGCTCAGGTGTTTATATGGGGACTGCTGTGCCTGTCAAGAATCAAACGGTTACATACAGGTTCATTGGGCAGAGCATTGCCGTTCTTGAACAGGCATTTGGGCCAAATGTAGTTGAATATGCTCCGGAATTGGAGAACACTCGTTTTACTACATGGTCAAAATCTATTGTCAATACTCGGTATGTAATGGTACTTGGGCAACTTCTCGGCGCTACGCAAATTACATTGTCATTAAATGACCTTGATGGTTCGCCTATTAACGAGGAACCGACCACAGTACCATTGCTTCGTGATACCAAACCTATACTGGAGGCTCTTGCCGCACTGCGCCTGCGTGAATGGAAACTACATGGAGTTGTCTTTTTAAGTGATGTCTCTTCAGCCCGAAAGGTGCAGGTTAATAGAAACGCTAAGATGATAGATTTAGGGCCAACACGGGAATGGGAGGATGTTCTGCTTCAATCCGGGATTCCTGCTCATTATATGACCCCGGCAGAGGCGGCAGAATCCAGGGATGTTGTTGTATTGGAACGGTATACTGCCTGGTTTCCATCAGATGATGAACTGAAGCGGATTTTTTCCGGAGCGGTACTACTGGATGCCGGCGCTGCGGAGGTTGTGCAGCAGCGGGGCTTTGGTGAATATTTAGGAGTGAAAATTGGCAAGGCGCAGACGTACGGCATTATGGCTGAATATTACCATGATAATGTCTTGCCAGGCGTTCATGCCTGCCGTGTCCCGCATCGTGGTTCAAATTGGCATGCAATGGAATTGTGTGGTGCTTGTTTAGTGAGTGAATTTATTGATGCTAAAAACAGGTATCATCCAGGCAGTGCAATTTTTAAAAATAGATTAGGTGGACGGGTTGCCGTTTACGATAGTATTGGTGACCTTGCTCCCGGAGGTATATTTGGCAGTCATGCCCGTGTTCGTTGGTTGCATGGAATCTTGCGTTGGTTAAGCAATGAAACCTTTTGTGTTTTGCCACAGCTCCCGCATCATGGCCTGTGCATCGTCCGTTCAAGTCCCCATGAACAACTTCTGGCATTTGCCAATCTGGGCACGGATGTTCTCACAGAAATGAGGTTCCGCATTTATAGGAGTCGGGGAGTAAAAGAAGTGCAATGTTTAAAATCGGACGGAAATTGGATTACGGCGAGTTATAGTATTAGCCCATTGGTAGAGCAAGACGTTTTTCAATTAACCATTGCCTGTCATTTAAATGTGTTTGACTGGCTTCTCGCAAGAATTCGTTGATAGCCAAGAGGAATAAAGATGCCAACAGTTTGTTTTTTAATAATAATGTTTTTCTCGTGTGTCTGTGGGTGGTCATATGAGGCAGAAGAACCTGTTACACTGAAACTATTTGAAATACCAGACTCCAAGAATGCAAGCCCGTTTGTCCAGGCAGATTTAGCAGTCATCCGTGCATTTCAGGAAAAATATCCTTATATCAGACTCAAGCCTTTCTCAGGCATAACTATTCAAGGTATGGGTATGGATTCCGGAGCGCTCATGGCAATTGCCGGAGGTACTTCTCCTGATGTCATCTATGTAAACTTCCGTCAGTCCGAGACCTATATCCAACAGGGGTTCCTTGCACCAATGGATGAGTACTTGGACGGTATTCCTGAAGAACTTCAGAATCTGCGTGTGGCAAAACCAGTGTGGCCGGTCATCCGGCGTATGGGGCAGGATGGGAAGAAACATGTCTATGCACTTCCCTACGGCCTTTTGGTCAGGGCACTTCTTTATCGTAAGGACCTTTTTGCAAAGGTTGGTCTCAATCCTGAGCACCCGCCACGGGATTGGAATGAGTTGTATGAATACGTCAGGAAAATGACTAACTCTGAACACAGGACGTATGGTTTGACCATGGCCATGGGCGCTATGGAGACTGCATGGGATTTTATAACCTATCTCTGGTCAGCCGGCGGAGAAGCGGTGGTGCAGGACGCGAATGGAGAATGGCATGCCGCATTTGATTCTGATGAGGCAACGGAGGCCCTGCTTTTTTATATAAGACTTATCACTAACGAGTGGACTGACACCAATGGCAAGAGCCACAAAGGTTATGTCCTGCGGTCAGTTGTTGACAATACAGCGTGGGAAGAAGGACGGCTTGGGATAAAATATGATTATCTGGACGGAAAGTCTATTGGCAAAGGGATTGACCCATCTCTTATTGGTATTGCACCTGTCCCTCTGGGTCCCACCGGACTCCGCGGTAGTGAAATTAACTGTTGGATGATGGGAATCTTCGCTGGCCAGAAGGACAAACGTGTACGTGATGCCGCCTGGAAATATATCTGGTTTTATGATTCCGAGGAGGCTCGTAAGATACGGCTTAAAGTAATGATTGAAAACGGTTATGGCAAATTCATGAATCCGGTATATCTTAAAAGATACGGATATGAGGAATATTTAGAGGAGGTACCCAAAACTTGGCTGCCTGTATTTGAAGAGGCGCTGGAAAATGGCAGACCAGAGCCCTATGGCAAGAACTCCCAGATGATATACAGTTTCATGACAATCCCGATAGACCAGACACTTTCTCTTGAATACAAAGATAAACTTGGTAATACAGACAATGAAAAACGTCAAAAGGTCAAAGAGATACTTGTAAAGACGGTGGAACGCACCAACAAGGAGATGCTCGGCAAAATCTCTCCTGAAGAACAGAAGTTCAGGAACAGGATTGCCTTCATCGTGGCAGTAATAGTAGCCGCTATTTTCTGTGTAGTGTTGTGGAAGGTATGGACAATCTTTACTCCAAAGGGGGAAGACGTGCCTAAAGGCTGGGGATTCAAAAAATATTCCATGGCATATATCATCATATTGCCGGCTATTGCTTCAATAGCACTATGGATGTACGTACCCATGTTAATGGGGTCAAAGATGGTTTTTCAGGACTATAGGATAGTAGGAAATTCCTCCTGGGTAGGATTGGCGAATTTTGCAAGTGTATTGTTTGATATAACCTGGTGGAAATCTGTATGGCATACGTTTTATTATATGATTTTGATGTTAGGATTAGGATTCTGGCCACCTATCTTACTTGCTATACTTCTGCAGGAAGTTTCACATGGAAAGGTCTTTTACCGGACCGTATATTACCTGCCTGCAGTACTCTCAGGGTTTGTAGTAATATACCTGTGGAGATTATTTTACGAACCTTCGGATATGGGAATGCTAAACCATATTTTAGGATTCTTCGGGTTAGAACATCAGCGGTGGCTTGAGGACGAGAGATTAGCCATGCTCTGCTGTGTTATTCCTACTGTATGGGCTGGGATGGGACCTGGCTGTCTGATTTATCTGGCAGCGCTTAAGAGCGTCCCTGATGAGTTATACGAGGCGGCGGATATGGATGGAGCAAACTTTTTGGGGAAAATCCGGTTCGTGGTTTTGCCAACACTGAAGGCTTTGATTATCATACAGTTCATAGGAGCGTTTATAGCCTCATCCCAGAGTGCAGGATTTATCTTAGTAATGACTTTTGGAGGTCCAAACGAGGTAACGAAGGTAGCAGGTCTTCATATATTTGAAAAGGCGTATCTATATTTAAGATTTGGCACAGCCACTACTATGGCATGGATATTAGGTATAATGTTGTTAGGATTTACAGTGCATCAGTTGAAGATGTTATCAAACTTGGAATTTCGTGCTGCCGGGACTACGGAAAGATAGGAGAATAATTTTGCTATGCCGATAATAGGCAATGTTGGGCGCCGTTCAAAAGCCATAATAATACTCAATCTATGTATCCATCTTATCCTGATAGCAGGTGGGATTACCATGGTATATCCGTTTCTTATAATGCTTTCAGGGTCAGTGAAAAGTGATATTGATTTCAAATACTTTAACATCATACCAAAATATTTTTCAAACGAGACGATTCTATTCCAAAAACACATTAGCATCAAATATAACAGCAGGCTTTCAATCGCCAACGACTGTCTAAACGAACAACTCGCATCATTTGAAGACATAGAACCCCCAGGAGATTTCCCGATTCAGCGTGTAAAGGATTGGGATACATTCCTGGATTCTGCACCGAAAGAGATGGACCATTACTATTACGGGCTCGGTGCTGTGAGTGAGTATGGTGCCCAGCCAGAGATGCAACGGGTATTCAAGGGGTGGCTTAAGAAGGAGTATCGAAACAACCTTGAGAGACTGAATGAGGATTTGGGGACAAAACTCCTCTCGTGGGAAGAGATAAGATTTGATGGGGAAGACTTCACAGCACGACGGGTAACAGGAGACTACCGTGGTATCTTAGCCAGGTTTCAGGAATTTAAGGAAGAAAAGGCTCCAAGACTCTACCGCTATTATTTCAGTCTGGACGGGGTATTCCAATCAAAACTGCGCCGCAAATATAAGGGCAGTTTGGATGAATTGAACCAGGTTTTAGATACCGGTTTTAAACAGTGGAAAGACATACGTCTTGACAGGACAAGACCTGGAGGGCAAATGGGTGTATTGTGGGGGGAATTCGTTCGCAAAGATTTAAACCTTCAATTCATCCAGGTAGATGAGGGTGCTTTAAATGCTTATCAGGAATTTCTCAAGATAAGGTATCATGAAGACATTCATTTTTTAAATAAGGTCTATGGAACAAAATACAGTCGTTTTGATGAAGTTCCGTTGGTTAAAAAGGTTTTGTCACGAGGAAACCTTCTGGTTGACTGGGCAGAATTCGTAGAGTTTAAGGCGCCGGTTGAGTATCTCTCTATCAGAAGTGCAGAATTCTATTACCGTGATTTTTTGAAAGAAAGATATAAAACCATAGATGCTCTCAATCAAGCCCATAATAGTAATTACCAGAGTTTTGATACAGTAAACATCCCGGCAAAAGAATGGGAATGGACATTCCTTAAAGAAAACAGGAAGCATATTCTACGGGAATTCATCACAAGAAACTATATCGTTGTGCTGGATACCATCATGTATAACGGACGGTCTGTATGGAATACTTTTGTCTATTGTTCCTTATCTATGCTGGCGGCACTCATCGTTAACCCGATGGCAGCCTATGCACTTTCACGTTATAGACCTCAGAGTGCTTACAAGATACTTCTTTTCCTGATGCTCACAATGGCATTTCCCGAGATGGTTGTGGGAATACCGCAGTTTTTGTTAATGAAGAAACTGGGATTACTAAATACCTATGCCGCACTTATTCTGCCGGGATTGGCATCCGGGTATTCAATCTTTCTCCTGAAAGGTTTCTTTGACAGCCTACCGCGCGAACTATTTGAATGTGCTACAATAGATGGAGCGAGTGAATGGACAATGTTCTGGCAGATAGCCATGACACTCTCAAAGCCGATTCTGGCGGTGCTTGCCCTGGGGGCATTCACTGCCGCTTATGGTAATTTCATGATGGCATTCATCGTATGCCAGGCCCCTGATATGTGGACATTAATGGTTCATTTATATCAATTACAGCAGAGGTCAAGTCCGGCAGTGATATTCGCTTCACTGGTAATTGCGGCAATACCAACATTTTTGATTTTCATCTTATGCCAGAAGATAATCCTGATGGGCATTGTAGTGCCAACAGAAAAATGAACCAGGAGGAACTTATGGAGGCCATTAATAGAGGGGTAGTTTTTTTAGGAAAGAGAGATACAGACTGCCAGAGTTGTACATTTCCTGGAATCTGTGTTTTACCAAGTGGACGCTGGATATGCAGTTTTCGTGCTGCTCCTAAAAAATCAGCCACAGTAGGACAGCACGTTTTAATAACATGGTCTGATAATGAAGGTAAGTCATGGTCTATTCCTTTTGACCCATTTGTGCCTCCGTCTATTAACGGTAAACCAGGTCTTTTTCGTGGGGCATGTCTGACAGCCTTAGGTGGACATCGGATCCTTGCCACTTTGTGCTGGGTTGACCATTCAGACCCAGCCTTGCCTTTCTTCAACGAAGAAACAGAAGGATTACTGGACTCAAGAATCTTCTTTGCAAAATCGCAGGATGATGGTTTAACCTGGTCTGAGCCAGAGCTAATGGATACCTCACCATTTAATATACCGACAGCAATTACAGGACCGGTTCTTCTTTTGCCTAACGGTGACTGGGCATGTCAATTTGAATTAAATAAATCCTATTACGATACTTCAGTATGGCGTCATTCGTCAGTGCTTATGTTTTCTAAAGACGGAGGAAAATCCTGGCCTGAGTATGTTGTTACCAGCAACGACCCTGAAAATAGAATATTTTACTGGGACCAGAGGCCGGCTGTTCTGGCAGACGGGACTATTCTGGACCTCTTCTGGACTTACGACAACACTCTGAAAACCTATCTTAATATTCACGGCAGGAAGTCGATGGATAATGGTTGTTCCTGGTCAGAAATGTGGGATACAGGAATTGCCGGTCAGCCTGCATCTCCAGCGTCTATACTTAACGACAGAATTGCCATGGTTTATGTAGATAGAACAGGGCCTCCTGTTATAAAGATGCGGATTAGCAGTGATAATGGTAAGAGATATCCGGACAATACGGAAATTATCATTTATCGGGCTGAAACTAAGGCTCAGACATGGAATAAGAGGTCAATGCAAGACGCCTGGGCAGAAATGGGTAAGTTCTCAGTTGGTTTACCCGCAACGGCATTGTTACCAAATGGAGATATTTTGGTAGTCTATTACGCAGGACCTATTCCAGACCACACTGATATCCAGTGGGTTCGTGTATGTGCTAAAAGGAGAATAATGTAAAGGATGTTAGAGAAATTGATGAATTTCTTCAAGGTCAAGAATCGGGTGAACGCTTGTTCACACACACGTGGGTTCACGCTCATAGAGCTTTTGGTCGTGATAACTATTATTGCTATCCTTGCAGCAATGCTATTGCCTGCATTGAATAATGCGCGAGAGAAGGCAAAGCGTGCATTCTGCATAAATAATCTGAGGCAAATAGGCTTGGCAGATATTCTGTATCAACAGGACTACGATGGTTTCTTGGCACCTGCGGTGTACGGGGAGTACTGGCCTGCTAAAACCGGGAGCATAGGTCAGTACCTGTCCAATCGCAATGTGCTTATTTGTCCGTCTTACCGTGGACCTTCAACTTATGGTTATACAGGAATTGACCCGGATAGGTATGCTATGAACGTTGATGGGTGGAGAGTTCACACTGGTTGGGGGCGTCTCACGTTCCAAAAAGCTGAGCGGTTTGGACGTCCGGATAATCTCGCCACATTCATGGATTGTGAGGATGGCAGGATTCGGTATTCTATTGCTTCGGTAGGTTGCGAAACGCAACTTGGTTACTGGCATAATATTGGCGTGAACGTGCTATTTCTTGATGGTCATGTAAAATGGATGTCCCAGAAGGATATTCCCGCGAATACTTCCAACACTGCCTATGAGCCTATCCCAAATGACAACGGCTTCTGGGACGGTGATTTATAACCATGAGGCAATTTATTATGCGGATAGCCAATGTTCCTTGACAACGCTATAAAGATGTGGAGAAAATAGTAAAAATAAGGAGGTTAAAATGTTTAGACAGTGGAGTTCAATGTTTAAAGTATGTGTGCTGGTAGGTTTTTGTGTATTGGGTTCTGTAGTATGTATAGCAGAAGTTCCATCAGGCAAGTTGGTATTCTCAGAAGACTTCAGCAAGGCTAATCCAGGGGATAGTGTTGCAACTATCAAAGGATGGGAAGTAATAAGTCAAAATGGAGCATCATTCACTATAGAGAATGACCATTCAGTTAAGATTACCCATTCTGTATGGAACGGCACTTCATACAGCAATGACAGTATGGCATATAAACTGGATAAGAAAGTAGAAAAGGGGAGTATTGAACTTGAGTTGAAGTTAGTTTCACCCGCCGCGAGTTGGAGTCTTCAGATATACGTTGGGAATCAAATGTGTGCTTTTGAACGAAACGTCTGGAGATTCCTTTTGAGTGGAGACGGAAAATGGCATGAAATAGAGCCGTTAGAATTTGACAAATGGCATCTCATAAGAATTGATTTTGATACAACAGCGGACCCTCCTTTTATAAAATTTTATGCGGATGGGAAAGATATAGTTCAAATTCCGAGGGAGAATTTTACAGGTATGGACACCGTAACATTAGGTGACTATGGAGCATGTAAGGATAGAATAGTGAATTATGTAAGAAATATCAAAGTCTATTCGGAAAAGTAGGGGGAGGGTAAAATAATGATGAGTTTTCAAGTGCAGATGGTGCGGAGGAGTATTTTATTTTTTTTAATAATCTTCGTTTCAGGACGCATGGTGACGTATGGGGAAGAGGTAACGCTACACAACAAGCGGTTTGAAGTGACGATTCAGAAGGATGCTGAGCGTATCTACTTCGGCAAAATATCAGACCAGGTAAAGAAAATATGTTTTACGCCTCCTTCCGGGTCAGAGGTATGGCGTATCCGGCTCAAGAAGAAAGACTGGAGTACATTTGAACTGACGAGCGAAAGTCCTTCAGGAGAACGGATTGTTCATGCAAACGCAGATGAAGTGATAGCGACGTGGAAAGGTGTTTTATCAGGCGAAGAGGCAGTCTTTAATGTGCGCGTTACAGGCAAGATAGAGAGTGATTCGCAAATATCAACGTGGCGGATAGAAGTGACGGACGTGAACCCCAAGTATTCGGTTTATGAAGTGGACTTTCCAAGTCTGACACTTGGACAATTAACCCCTGATGGCAAAGATGACTTACTCGTATTTCCAAGTTACGGATACCGTCTTATCAAGAAACCTCAAACCTACTCCTTTGCGCTGCCATTGTCCGCTGAATACCCAGGTGGGGCACAAATGCAGATGATGGCATTTTATGCTCCGGACAAAAGCGGGCTATACATTGCTACGTATGACAGCAAAGGTTATTACAAAGGATTTTCCGGTAAGCCTTCAGATGACGGTAAAACAATTCGGTGCTGGATAACTCACTACCCTGAGGACCGCGTAGTACAAGGGAAAAGTTACAGCATGCCTTTTGATGCGGTTTTGGGCAGTTTTGATGGAACTTGGTGGGCCGCAAGCAAGATTTACAGGCAATGGGCATTAAAGCAAGAGTGGTGTTCTAAGGGAACATTAGAAAAGCGTGAGGAGATTCCAGACTGGTATAAACGCCTGCCGGTATGGCAATTGGTATGGTCAGGCTGGCAGGAAGGTCCAGACCATGGAAAAATGGTTGTTGAAGGAGGAACGCCATCGGGTGTTTTGCCTGTGGAGGATATGATTAAGATGTATAAAACGGATTATCCCGGGCTCCCTGTGACAATTCATCTCTACGGATGGATGCATCCTATCAAGGGTAAGCATACAGACTCGGCATTCGGGGAATACTTTCCACCATCAATTGGGGAGGAGAGACTACGTGATCAAATCAAAAAGTTGCATGACGCCGATATGCGCGTGGTTGCATATGTTCAGGGATGGTTGTGTAGTAAAGAGATTGATTGGTTCAAAGAGGCAGGTCATAAATATGCGGTCATGAACGAGGATGGCCGTATGAACCGCTATTCGCAAGAAGAAGTAGAATTAACGTGGATGTGTGCCGGTTGCAGCGGCTGGCATGATAAACTTGTTGAAGTCTGTAAGGAGTTAGCTGACTATGGCGTTGACGGGATATATCTTGACTGTTTTTCGGCGACAGGCCCACAGTGTTTTGATAAAACACATGGGCATCCGTTGGGCGGTGGAAATTATTATTCTAAAGGAAGCAGGGAAATGATGGAGAAAATTCGGAATGCAGTCCATAAGACTCATCCGGAGATCGCATTTATCGGAGAAGGCTACAATGAGATTTCCGTGGGTGAGATTGACGGCGGGTTTGGGGCAATTTCCATGCCTTATGGCGGTATTCCCATGTTTGCCAGTGTTTACCACGATTATATAATGTACTACGCCAATAGTCTGCGTCCTGATAATTATGATAAGAGGTTAGTCCGGTTCCTCTATGCCCATTCATTCATAAATGGAGCGCAATTAGGCTGGTATGCATACATAGGAGGATACCAGAGCCTGAGAGATGCGTCGCCGTATGCAACATACTTAGCCGGGATAAGAACCGCTATTGCGAAAAAATTTCTGAGTTTTGGTGAAATGGTTGAGCCTCCGCTCATTGTGAACGACCTCCCATCGGTAAGAACTCCGTCATGGCACGGTAACATTACCAAGGATGATATAGAATTCCCCGCTGTCATGCATTCTGCGTGGAAGGCTTCTGACGGGACACTGGGTCTTGTTTTTATCAATATCACTGACAGCATGCAAAAGGTTAGATATAAACTGGATGTCGCCGGATATAACATGCCTGCATCAAAGGGCATTGAAGTTACAAAACTTGGATTGGATAAATCTGAACCGCTGGGAAAGTATCCGGGCGGAGTTGTTGAGCGGGAGGATTCAATCGGACCGATGGAAGTCCTGGTGCTTGAAATAAAGTCATTTTCAGCAATCGGTAAATAGTTTTCACTTTGCGAGAAAAGAGAAGGAGCGACTGTATATGAAACGGACTTGGATGTCTCTTCGGGAAAGAATTGACCTTGCACTGCGCCATCTCATAAAGGGGCTTGACAGGCGGCCCATTGTGAAGGGGACAGCCCTGGAAGGAGTGCCTTTTTGCAGTATCAGCATGGGCGAACGGCTGGTGCGGATACATGCGGTGCCTGATTTATTTGAATGCCCGGGACGTTACTTAACTGCACTTTCTTTGTGTATTGACTCAAATCCTTCTTATTTGGTAAGCGGTGAATCCGCACTGAATACGGCAGAGCATTTAATTTCCTACCTTGATAAGAGGGTAAACCGCCAGGGTAAGATGGAAGTAACCGAACGGGAGATGTCTTTGATTGATTCTACAGATCAGGTCTTTCTCGAAAATCCTGGAAGCAAAGAGGCGTCGTCCGTTGCCCGGGGATGGTGGGATGCGGCGCGGGGTGTTATTTATGACGGTCATGTACTTATTCCCCTGGAGGGACTGGTACGATGGTACTTGAGAACCGGGGATGGTACGACAAAAAAAACCATTCAACGAGCGATACAGGGTAAGATGAGCGACCCGGCGAGTCCGGAGATTCAGGCAGGGAAGGGAATGGTTCAGCCGGCGCTTATATTACCGCTGGCGATGTATTATGAGGCTACGGGTGACGCTGCTACAAAATCGTATCTTGACGAAATCGCCGGGTATTTTTTGAGAAAAAGATATCTTGAGTTCTTTCCGGACGGTAAACATTGTCACGGAGACGGGGTGGGGCATTTGCATTCGCGTTTTCACGGTATTGCCGGGTTTGCGAGATATGCAAAATTGACCGGACGCAGAGACTACCTGAGTGCCGCCGAAGAACTCCTGGCGGTAAATACTTCCTACGGTGCGGAGTTCGGATGGATGCCTGAACGGCACATCTTCTCCTACCAGAGTAAGAGCGATTCGGGGACTACTTACCAGCCTTGGGCAGTAGGCGCCGGACAAACGATTGATTTTTATCATTACGCCCGGCCCCGGCACGGGTGGGATACGTGCGAGATATGTGTTACCGCAGACGCCATAGAGGCCGCCATCTTTCTGGCGCAGTGCGGATACGAGAAATACTGGGATATTGCCGAGCGCTACCTGAATCACGTTTTTGAGTCTCAGATTAGAGATGATTCCTTTATTGTAGAACGGGAACGCGGCGGTATGGACGAGAAAATCGGAGCCACGTTTAAGAACGTCAGGGATGATATACTGGGTGGGTTTCTGTCTTATACTTCTCCAACCTGGGCGGTATCACGGAGGCAGTATCCGCGGATGCGGCGTGACGGCCGCGAGGGAGTCTGTGAAGGTAAGTACTACGGAGTCGGTGTTGCTTGCTGTCACGGCTGGGGTGCGAGAACTCTCGGTCTCATCTGGCACAATATTGTAACTGAGGATGGAAATAAGGTTGAGGTGAATTTTCCGTTTGACCGCAAGACCGAGAAGGTAGAAGTGAAAAGCGGTTTGCCTTTCTCTGGAAAGATATCCGTTAAAGTACTAAAGCCTGTTGAGTTGTTTGTAAGGATTCCGGACTGGGTGGAGCACTCAAGTGTAGAGATTCGGTTGAATAGAAAGCGGCAAGACACAATAGAATTCAAGAATTCGTTCAGCGACTATGTTAAATTTGGCAAACTGAAACCAGGTGATAAAGTGGAGGTTCGCTATCCATTACGTGTAGAGAAAAAACGTTATCACATTGAATATCATCCATGTCTTTACGAGGCTAATTGGCTCGGTAACTATGTGCTCGGCATGAAGGAGATTGCCGTCTCAAAAGGGCAGGGAGAAGAATTGTTTACTGGTATAGGAGACCTGTATCAGTATTGAAATAGTCCGCTGACAGTTGTTAAAGAGGAGGTGATAGCTATGACCCGTTCCACTTCGTCACGAAATGGTTTCACGTTAATAGAACTTCTTGTGGTGATAACTATAATTGCTATTCTTGCGGCTATGTTACTTCCTGCACTTAAAAATGCAAGAGATGCAGCGAAAAAAATATCCTGTGTCAATAACCTGAAGCAAATAGGAATGGGGATCCTTATGTATGCCGATGATTACGACGACTATATTGTTCCTGTTATTGACACCAACGGTATAACGTGGATGTTTCTTCTCGCAACTTATCCGGGTAAGGGATATATTCCACCTTGGGATGCCAACAAGAAACATGTTCTGAAGTGTCCAAGTTACCATCCTTACAATTACGCAATGGGTTATGGAATGAATGAGAAATTAGGGAGTAGAACGTACCTGGGTGAGAAAGGTAAAAAATTTGGTCAGATAGGAAATCTTACGGAGAGATTCCTTCTTGCTGATGCAGACAACTACGATGGAAACAGATACCAGCTCGATAGTGGTTATCCTGGGGGGTACAGGCCGCCGGCCTACCGGCATAGTGGAGGGTTAAATCTACTTTTTTGCGATGGTCATGTGACATGGATAAAAGCGTTCCTGCCAGACCCTGGTGCCAGCGAACCTTATCCTTACCCATGGTAAGACTAAACCTCTTAGGGATAGTAGAGATAAGAGGGTACTGAATTGGATAAGACATGGGGCAAAAGAATGTCAGGAGAAGACATATGGGATCACTAGTGTCACATTAAAAGGAGGAGGAAAATGTACGCAAAACGAATAGGTGTGTCGGCAGTAGCGCTGTGTATGATGGCGCTGGTTGTATTGACATGCGGTAGGGCATGTGCAGATGTTCTCCTGAAAGAGGATTTTGAATATACGACAGGTAGTAATGTGGACGACCATGGGTGGACTCAATTCGACGGAATAGGAACTGTTGAAGCGAAGATCTCGGATGTAAAAATAGATAATGGCAAATCAGCTTCGTCAAACCAGACAACGAACAATTATAGAAGCACAGGATTCATACTATACCCGATGCAGGCTGAAGACGTGGTTGAAATGACCTGGGTGGAGAAACTGCCTGAAGACAAGGGAGACAACCAAACGCAATCCGGCGCTGCACTTTGGGATGCTATACCCGCCAGAGGGGGCGTCGGGGGGAGCTTTTGGAGGATGTATCTGGCCAGAAACCGGTACGGCGAGGAAGGTAACTACACATACAAGTATCAATATATGTGCTACGCAGGCGAAGGCGGGTTAATTTCCACCCTCTCTAATGCCGGTGGTTGGATAGACCTGCCGCCAGAGTTCGGCACGCACCTTGATGCGAAGATTGAAGTAACGACTACCAGTGCAGCTTACTACCTGCGCAAACATGGCGATACTACCTGGACTCGAGTGTGGCAATACAATAACGGCATGGCGGCGTATATCGTCACGGTAGAGTTCACCCTGTGGGATGGGAGTAATAATTCGAGTTATACGTATATTGATTCTATCAAAGTAGAAAGTAATCCGGGAAAGAAAGCAATAAACAATGAAAAATAACAGAATTAAAGAGAGGAGGCATATTATGCGCAACTTAATGAAAAAGGTTTTGTTTATCGGCATCGCGTTGGTGCTGACAGGGATGGTGCAAACAATCGGAACGTACGCGTTTGCGGAGGAGGCGGGTTATAACTATAACCATTTGCCAACCGGTAAGGAGATTCTGGGGCCGGCGGGGCCACTGCCCAGCCTGGGTTGGGTCCCGGCCACCTCCGATGTTTTGAATGTCCGCGAACTGGGCGCAAAGGGTGACGGCGTAACGGACGACACCGAGGCGCTCCAGGCGATATTCAAGAAGGTGGATAACGGGCAGGTAATTTTATTCCCGTCGGGCAAGTATCTGATTTCAGATACGCTCAAGATTGACTCTCGTTTCGGTGTGCAGATTGTGATGCATGGTGGTTTTCGCTCGGATAATCTGCGCACGACGGATTGCCGCGGCATTTTCTGGAGCGCTAAAGGTCCGGAAGACCGGCCCATGATGCTGATATACGACTGCAGCCAGATAGTCTTTGACGGGCTCAAACTTGATGGTGGAGGCCGGGCTCAGGACGGACTCATTCTTGACGCCCAGAGCAGCAGCAGCGGGTTCAGAGGCGAGAACGTTCACATTCGCAGCATGGCTCGTTACGGTCTGCGAATTGGCACCTGGCGGGATAACCACCCGGTAGGCGGACCACAGGTAGATATGATAAGTTTTCGGGACAGCAGGTTTACCGGTAATGGGAGTAAGTCCGGACAGAAGGATGCCAACGTGACCGTTGAATCGGCCCAGGCTCTGCTGATTCTTTTCGATACCTGTCACTTCACTTGCTCCGGCTCAGATTATCTTGAATATAACGTTTACATGCGCGGGGGACAGGCAAACTTCCTCAATTGTTCTTTTGGCAGCGGCCATACTTTTGCGGACATATACATCGGAGAGAATTATACCGCAACCGTCAACGCCTATTTGTGCCACAGCGAAGGAATCGCCGGACAGCATTATTTCCTTTACGTTGACCGCCCTCAGAGTAGCGCTGTAGGTGCTTGCACTCTGGAAAGAATCGGTACTTCAGGCAAGGTCTTTTTCAATGCCGCGAACACTATAACGATTTCGAATAGCGCGCTATTTGGTATTGATATCCCCTGTCCTGACGCAAAAGTAGTGCTCTCCAACGTCTACATCTACGGCGAGCTCTCGCTTGGCACAAAGAGTGTGACCAAGACAAATGTGGAGGTATTTCCTCCCAGCAAATAGCAACCGAAGACAAAAGACCATGATGCCAAACAGGCGATTGCAGGGATGATTTGCAAGAAGGGGTTCCCTCTGTATCAAATGTGGTCCCGGCAACGCGAAACGTGCTGGATTATCGATCTGCAAAAACACAGGGAGTTGTTAAATTATAAAAGGAGGTACGTTATGTGTAACTTATTTAAAAATACTTTGTTTGTCGGCATCGCGTTGGTGCTGACAGGGATGGTGCAAACAATCGGAACGTACGCATTTGCGGAGGAGACGGGTTATAACTATAACCATTTGCCAACTGGTAAGGAGATTCTGGGGCCGGCAGGGCCACTGCCCAGCCTGGGTTGGGTCCCGGCCGCCTCCGATGTTTTGAATGTCCGCGAACTGGGCGCAAAGGGTGACGGCGTAACGGACGACACCAAGGCGCTCCAGTCGATATTCGAGAAGGTGGATAACGGACAGGTAATCTTCTTCCCGGCGGGCAAGTATCTGATTTCAGACACCCTCAAACTTAACAATCTCTACGGTGTGCAGATTGTGATGCATGGTGGTTTTCGCTCGGATGCTCTGCGCACGACGGATTGCCGCGGTATTTTCTGGAGCGCTAAAGGCCCGGAAGACCGGCCCATGATGCTGATATACAACTGCAGCCACGTAGTTTTAGAAGGACTTAAACTTGATGGTGGAGGCCGGGCTCAAGACGGCCTCATTTTGGACACGGAGGGCAGCAGCGCCGGTTTCAGAGGCGATAACGTTCACATTCGCAGCTGCGCTCGTTACGGTCTGCGAATTGCCACCTGGCGGGATAACCACCCGGTAGGCGGAGTGGATCTAGCCTTTATAAGTTTTCGGGACAGCAGGTTTACTAATTGCGGGAGTAAGGCCGGACAGAAGGATGCCAACGTGACCGTTGAATCGGCCCAGTCTCTGCTAATTCTTTTTGATACCTGCCACTTCACTTGCTCCGGCGCAGATTACCTTGAATATAACGTTTACATGCGCGGGGGGCAAGCGAACTTCCTCAATTGTTCTTTTGGCAGCGGCCAGACCTTTGCGGACATATACATCGGGGAGAATTATACCGCAACTGTCAACGCTTATTTGTGCCACAGCGAAGGAATCACCGGAAAGTATTATTTCCTTTACGTTGACCGCCCTCAGAATAGCGCTGTAGGTGCTTGCACTCTGGAAAGAATCGGTAGTGGCGGTAAGGTCTTTTTCAATGCCGCGAACACTATAACGATTTCGAATAGCGCACTATTTGGTATTGATATCCCCTGTCCTGACGCAAAAGTAGTACTCTCCAACGTCTACGTCTACGGTAAGCTCTCGGTCGGCACAAAGAGCGTGTCCAGTACAAATGTGGAGGTATTTCCTCCCAGCAAATAGCAACCGAAGACAAAAGACCATGATGCCAAACAAGCGATTGCAGGGATGATTTGTGAGAGTGGAAAATGGGACATATGTCACGAGAAAGATATATACAGGCACTAAATTGCCAGGGACCGGGGACAATACCCCAACAACTATTAATGAATCATCCGGAGTTTATCTCTGATGCCACAGGTGTGGATTACTACGACGAACCGATGACTGCTTCACTGCGGTTTCATGAGCGCTTTGACGTTGACAATGGAGGGCCCATTCATGTGGAAAATACGCCTCTGCCGCGTCCCAGGGCAGGGCAGACCGAAGACGGTGGTGAACGAACAAACGAGGGGTTTCGGACGGTGTGGCATAATAAGGCGCCGTTTACCAGTCCCGAGGAATTGTGGAATTTTGATCCCGACCCCTGGGGTAAGGATGCGGATAAGGCTGTTATGCCTGATTATGCGATGAAAAATTTTCGCTGGTGTTTTGAGTCGGAGAGATGGGCTGAGCGTCGTGCCCGTGAAGATGCTGAGTGGGCAAAGATTGAGGCGCTCTTTCCCGGAAAGTTTACCAATGGACCCGGGTTCTATTGCACGACATTCATGTGGGGCATCTGCGTTTTTGGATGGGATGTTTTACTTATGGCCCTGGGGCTTGATCCTGTGAAAACAGGTGATGCGCTCCAACGAATCGCTGGTATAACTGCGAGCATATATGAATATTATGGAACATGTGATAATACGTTTCTTGTAGGCGCACACGATGACCTGTGCATGAGCAGCGGTCCGGTGACATCCCCGGAATGGTACCGCCGCTACATCTATCCCCAGTACGAAAAGATTTTTGCTCCTGTCAAAGCGGCGGGCAAGCGTATCATCTTCATATCGGACGGCGATATATCAAAACTTGCTCCGGACATCGCCCCTCTGGTTGATGGGTTTGTTTTTGAATCTTCCACCCCGGCTGATTTCATGTTCAAGAAATTTGGCAGGGATAAGTGCCTGATCGGTGGAATCGATGTGCATCCTTTGACCTTTGGTTCTCCCGAAGATGCAGAGGCTGAGGTCAGGAAAGCCGTGGAACAGGGCCGCAATTGTCCCGGTTATGTGATTGCCTGCGCAGACACCATACCGGCTAATGTGCCGCTGGCCAACGTTTATCGGTACTTTGAGACAGTAGAGCGATTAAGGCACAGAGGATAATAGTTTTTAGGAGACATTGAATGTTAAAAGGAGTCAACTGGCGGGAGTATCTCAGGCAGTACGACCTGATCTACGAAATGCCGGCCACCGTTTGGCAGGATGGTATGCCTCTCGGCAACGGTTCATTGGGAGCCCTCGCCTATGAGCCTTTTCATCCGGAATGGGTGATAAACAAAAACGATGTCTGGGACTATCGGCATCCCGAGTTCAAGCGGCACACCATGACTGAAATGCGCGAGATTGTCGCGAGGGACAAGAACTACATGGAAGAAATGGAAAAAGAAGACCCCAAAGGGATGCATCTTTACCCCTGTCCCAAGACCTGCGGGCAACTGCGTATTCGATTCGGATACGATTCTATTTTCACCCCGGGTCATCGGACCAGCAAACGGTTGAGTTTGCATGAGGCAACCCTTTACACGAGTCTCGACAAACACCTGTCCCACCCAAGAATCACAAGCTTCATATGCGCGGAACAGGACGTGCTGGTTATTCGCGTCAGAGATATCTCGGCTATGACAGCCTTCCGCAACAAGGTGGACCTCTTCCGGATGCCTGACAGCCAACTACCCGACAGCGTCAGGGGCGCTAAAGGAGATACGATCTGGATTGAGCAGTCGTTTCCCGACGGGTTCCGATACGTGATGATGGCGCGCATTGTCCCGAAAGGGGGTAGTACCTACCGTAAGCTCTTCAAAGAGACCGTGCAGAAAAGATGGTGGCATCTGATAGAGCCATCTAAAAAGATTGAAAGTGCGGTTGACGGCCAATATGCGGTTGCGTCGGTCGCTGGTGATTTTGACATTTTTCTGACCGTTGTAACGACGCTCCAGGCAGATGATCCCCAGGCTGCGGCAAAGGAAAAGTTGGAGGCGGCTGTGCGCAAGGGTTCGGGAATGCTGCATGTGGAGCATTGCCGCTGGTGGGCAAAATTCTGGCCTCAGAGTCGTGTCAGTCTTGATGAGCCTTTGCTTGAACAGTTATGGTATGTGAGTCTTTACAACCTCGCATGTGTGTCGCGTGGAACACCTGTGGGTGGTCTCTGCGGCCTGTGGTATGGCCCGATGGATACACCGTCGCAAATCCTGCCGTGGAAGGGCTACTACACAAACGATTACAACGCCCAGTTGCCTGTCATGCCTGTTTTCAGGGTGAATCACCCGGAACTGGCAGATGGTGCCTTCCGGACTCTCTTCCAGCAGCTGCCTGGCGCCCGGCGCAACGCGGCGGAACTCTACCGGTTACCCGGCGCATACTACCCGGTCTCAACTGACCCCACCGGCGATGAGGTATCCAGCGGCCCGTATCGCTTCTGTCAGGGCAGCGGCCCCTATTGGAGCGTCTTTTTGTGGTGGCACTATCTTTACACACACGACAAGGAATATCTGAGACGCGTCTCTTATCCTATCATGCGCGAGGTGGCGATCTTCTTCACCAGCTACCTGGTCTGGCACGAGGATGAAAAACTCTACCATCTGGAAATCAGCCAGAATCCGGAGTTGATGTATGTGAAGTATCCGGACCCCATTGACACGTTATCCCTGCTCAAGTACACGCTTCGGGCGACCGTTGAGGCAGCGCGGATTCTCCAACGCGACAAGGACCTCGCTGTTAAGTGCCGGCATGTTCTCAACCATTATCCGCCATACCCTCGCTATGAAAAGGAATTCTCTCCACTGAAAGGGCTTCGGTCAAATCACATAACCCACCTGCGCACTCTGTCTGCTCTCATCCCGTGCGGCGAATTTGATCCGGAAGTGGCACCCGGGTGGTATGGTATTTGCCGGTCTGAGATAAACAAGATGGACTTATGGTCAAAGCAGTATGCGTGCAATCTGGGGCGAATGGGTGGTTACACAGGTTTTGTTTATCACATCGGAATGCCTGCGTGCTGGCTGGGACTCAAGGACATAGCCTGGGGGTATATGGAAGATTTGCTCAAAGCAAACGTCAAACCAAACGGGCTCATTTCTCACAACTCAGCGGTCCTGGCTGACAGCGCCCTCAGCGAAAAGAATATCAAAAACATACCCGGCATTGCGCTCTACCACGACTTTGACCCGGAGCCGTTGAAAGCGGCGGAGACATTGAACGGCAGGTTTTTGGAGCAGACCACTGAAAACCTGGACTGCCGCGACACAATGTTCCCGGCTTTTGAAGGACCGGCAGTGTACCTATTCCTCCTGAATGAAATGCTCTTGCAGAGCCACAACGGTATATTGCGCGTGTTCCCCGGACTGCCGGACAACCGGGATGCGTCGTTCACGGATTTCAGGGCAGAAGGACCCACACTGGTGTCGGCATCTAAAGTCAAAGGGAAAGTACATTTTGTACGTCTTAAAGCGAAACGGACAGTTAGTTGGAAATTGAAAAATCCCTGGCATGCGAAAGCGGTATGGCGGCGGATAGGGAGGTCTAAGAGAGTTCAAAAGATAGAGGTGAGCGGTTACATCCGGCTTGACCTCACCCGTGGTGAGGAAGTGACTCTGGCTCTCAGCCGACAAGACCTTTCCAAAGCAGACCTGCCCCGGATGAGAACCGGGGAAAAGCCACAGGCGCGAAGCCTGGCTTTCTCCGATGGGATGGTCGTCTGGCTTGGCAAGCCTCAGCCATCGCAGTACTATGCCTCTCTTGAAGCCGCCCGACTCGGTAAACCTCAGCCAGAGCGTTCGCGATAAAGGAAATATGCTATGACATCGCGCGAAAGAGTTCAGAAGGCTATTCGTCATGAAGTTACTGACCGCGTACCTCTTGACCTGGGCAGTACTCCGGTTACAGGGATAGCGGCAAGCACTTATGCCCGACTGCGTGAAGCATTAGGTTTGAGGCGCAGGCCGGTGAAAGTAGTAGAACCTTTTCAGATGTTAGCTGAAGTTGAACCAGAAGTTATGGAAAAGATGGGCGTAGATACCGTGGGGTTAGAATTGCCAACCACAATATTTGGATTCCGGAATGAAAACTGGAAACCATGGCGTCTTTTTGATGGTACAGACGTATTGGTTTCTGAACACTTCCAGATTAGTGAAACAGAAGAAGGAGATTTGTTGCTTTACCCGCAGGGTGACCCGAAAGCAACGCCTTGTGCCCGTATGCCTAAAGGAGGCTATTACTTTGATATGCTAAACCGCCAGGAAAATGGAGATGAGAGACATCTTGACCCAGAAGATTTTGCTGAGCAATTCGGCCTTTACACTGATGAAGACTTGAAATACCTCCAACAGACCGCAGATAAACTTTATCGCAGTACCGATTTTTCAATTGTGGGTTGTTTCTGGCAAGGCGGATTTGGAGATATTGCGCAACTGCCGGGCCCCGGGTTAAAACATCCCAGGGGGATTCGGGACCCGCAACAGTGGTTGATGGCGCATGTGACCCATCCCGAATACATCCGGGGAATTTTTGAAATTCAGGCTCGGGCGGCACTCGAGAATCTCAAGTTATATCGTGACGCTGTAGGTGACAGGATAGATGTTATTGTTATGAGCGGCACGGATTTCGGCACACAGTGCGGTTTATTTGTTTCACCCGAGATATACAGGAAACTTTATAAGCCCTTTCAGAAGATGCTGAACGACTGGGTCCACACGCACACGCCCTGGAAGACTTTCTATCACAGCTGCGGCGCGATAACGGCATTACTTGATGATTTTACCGAAATCGGCGTGGATATACTTAATCCTGTGCAGTGTTCAGCAAAAGGAATGGACCCCAGATTGTTGAAAGAACGATATGGTGATAAAATAGTATTCTGGGGTGGAGGAGTGGATACGCAGAAGACGCTGCCGTTTGGTTCTCCGGAAGATGTTGTCCGTGAGGTAAAAGAACGCACCCGCATATTAGGCAGTGGTGGAGGGTTTGTTTTCAATACCATTCATAACATCCAACACGGAGTGCCGGTCGAAAATCTCCTGGCGATGTTTAATACCTTTAGAGAGTGAAAGAATACGACAGGTGTGGAAGGGAAGATTTGAAAATAAAGAGAGTTGAGAGAGATTTAGATAAAGACTTTTGACAATATCTGTTATTTTGAGAGGTAAGAATAATGGTCATTTCAGAGCGAGAAAACCACCTTCGTAATGCGTCCATGACTGGACCAGAATGGATGCCTTGCTATGTCAGTATTTCCGGTGCCACGTGGAACCAACTTCGTGGAGAACTTGAGGAGGTATTAGTCCGGCATCCAATCCTTTTTCCTGACTTCAAAAGGGGGCAGCGCGATTATGATAAGCGGGATTTTGGTCCGGGGCAAAGAGCTAATGAAAAATTTACAGATGCGTGGGGATGCGTCTGGGTTACGAGTATTGACGGATTAGAAGGTCAGGTCGTGCAAAGCCCATTGGATAATTGGGATAAGTTGCAGGAGTACCGTGCCCCGGATCCGTTAAAGCAAGATGATCGAGGTCCGGCGAATTGGGAATCTGCCAGAGAGCATGTGAAGAAAGCCCAGAAGGAGTGCCGCCTCACATATGGAGGTTTACCGCATGGATTCTTTTTCATGCGCCTTCAGTATCTCCGCGGATTTGAAAATTTGATGGCTGACATTGCTGCCGATGCTCCCCAGTTACCGGAATTGGCGGAAATAGTACTTGAGCATAATAAAAAGGTTGTGGATGAATGGCTATCGATGGGCATTGATTGGATAACCTGTGGCGACGACCTGGGAACCCAGACGGCGTCTATTATCAGTCCGCAGGATTTCCGTAAGTGGGTAGTGCCGGCGTACAAGAAACTAATGAGACCTTGTCGGGCTGCCGGAGCCCACGTTGTCCTGCACAGTGACGGATACATTATGGAACTAATGGATGATCTGATTGAATGTGGAGTTACCATCATCAATCCTCAGGATCTTTGCAATGGAATCGACAATCTTGCCCGATACGTGAAGGGACGCATATGCATCGCGCTCGACATTGACAGGCAAAAGATAGTTCCTTTTGGCACACGCAGTGAAATTCGCGATCTTATTGAAGAAGAAGTTAGAAAACTGGGGTCTTCACGGGGAGGTTTAGAGATGATTGCCGGTATATATCCTCCGACTCCTCCGGAAAACGTGGATGCGCTCTGCGAGGCTTTAGAAGAATTTCGGACCTATTGGTTCGATAGAGGAGGAAAATGATTTTTGTGATGTGAAGCAGAAATAATCTGCTGAATATGGATGGGAAAGGTGTTTCATGTGGATAAGAAACAGATAGAGGAGATCGCGTTAGCGGCCCCGGAACTTGAATATAAGGAAAATTTCAGGGAGGTTATTACCAGAAGTTTGGACCTCATTTACGGAAGCAGGGGAGTGTTATTGTATACAGGTTACGACAGGCCTGACATTCCTGAGGGAAAGTATACTCTCCTTGAACAGATTGATTTTGGAAAAGATCCATTTCTTCGAATCAGGGAAATGTGTAAAAACCATGACCGTTATTTCCCTCTCTTTAAAGATTTGCCAGATGACCAACTTCCGGTTGCAGGCCTGAATTTTGGCACGGGGGCATGGGCAGGGATGCTTAGTGGCCGGATGCAATTCGCCAGTGATACCTCCTGGGTGGAACCATGGGCGGACAGTCTGGAAGGTCTTCTGAATATGAAATTGAAAGAACATACCCGCTGGTTCGATATATTTGCAGAAGGGATGAATATCCTGAACAGGCACGCAAAAGGTAAATACATGACGGATGCCGGAGGGCAATACTCGGCACTGGAATTTGTTTCCATGATACGGGGTTCTAAACACCTTACAGATATGTATGATGATTCTGACAAACTCATGCAAGTCTTAGTCAGATACCAGGGTGTTCTTATTGACCTGTACCAACGTTTCCGCCGTGAACTCAAAAACATGTCGTACGGTTTTTCTGCCTGGGGTTCGCTCTGGCTTCCGGAAGGTATTGTTTTGAGTGACGACGCTGCTTGTAACATATCCCGGGAGATGTACCGGACATTCGGAGTCCCTTTTACCGGTGAAATGTTTCACGTTTTCGGCATGGGTGTGCTCCATTTCCATTCGCTTGGCTATCATCAGAGGGACGTAATCAGTACAATGTCAGATCTTATTATGTACTGCTGGAATCCTGATCCTAATAGATCTAGACCTGTGGAGATGTTTGATTTTGTCCGGGAAGGAGCCCGCAAAAAAATCGTCATGATCGCTGCTTCTCCACAACAGATTAGAGAAAATATAAACAAGTTCAACGAGGGGAGGTTCGTTCTTCATGCATGGTGCAAGAACAAAAAAGAAGCCCTCTCCCTCATAGATTTCGTCAAGAAAAATGCTTCTCCTCTATGAAAGATGATAAAATTTTATTTTTCCGTGGGACAGCAGAACTGTATGGATGCAGTTTTTATCACTGTTGCGGATAATGTTCACGCAGAACGGATTGTTAATCCGCAAGGGTAAACAAACATTTTTGTTAACGAAAGGAGTGGTTTCCTGATGAAATCAAACGAAACGAAATGTTTTATTAAGCCATCGCCCGCCGATGAAGCGAGTATCCCCTTTGTTGATTATGGCAAGATGGCTCTGAAGCCAGGCGAACGTAAGCGGCCTCGCTGGATGCGGGAGGAAGGGTTGTGTTTTGTCGGGTGTTGGGAAACGATGCCCTGGCGTCGCTACAGCGGAATCGCCACAACCTGGGCCGAAGATGATTACGCCTTTGAACACAGCCAGGCATTCCTGGACGATATTAAGAAGATGGGCTGTAATGCCGTCGTGGTTCCATACGATTGCGGACATGGCGAGGCGTTCATCGAGGATGATGTCAAGATGTCTAAAACTTTCATAGAACTGGCGCATAAGAACGGATTGAGGGTGGGAACTTACTTCCGGCCAGATATCGTATGGACTGAAACCCTAAGCGATGAAGAACTGGCGGAACTGGAAGGCGGCTTTCAAATAGACAGCACAGGACGTTTCATTCAGCCTTTTGGGTCTTCCATGCGGAACGTCTGCTACCACCACCGCGGAGCGTTAGCACGTTTCAAGCGGCACATTCGCCGTGCGATTGTCGAACTGAAAACTGACATGCTCCATCTGGACGGCATGATCGTCGGTTCATACGAAGGGGATGGAGCCTGCCGCTGCCCGCTGTGTGTCGCCGATTTCCGCAAGTTTCTGATCGAACGGTATGGAAATGACCGCGCAATGGCCAAGCAGCGGTTTGGACATCCGTTCTTGGAGAAGGTTGTTCCTCCGGCAAACTACCCGCTGGATTCACCACCGTATGACGGTGGCCCCATACAACCTCACTGGTGCGAATGGGTGGCGTTCCGTTGCACCTGGACGTCCCGCGTCTTGGCTGAAGTGGCGGCCTTAGCGAAGGAACTTAATCCTGAGGTAGCCATCAACATCAATAATGCCGGGCCGGCGCCGCGCGAGAACGCGGCTCTGCTACTCGGTACAGATGTGATAGGTGCGGGCTATGCGGATGCCCAATGGAGCGAAGACGCCTATGGCCCAAGATTACTCGACAATAATTTGCTGATTCAGCGAGTGCGCCAGTGCAAACTGTGCCGCGCGGCAAATACGGTCGTGCTGACCTATATGCACGAACAAGAAGATCGTTTGCTGCGCCAGAATCTTGCTCACGTGGCCGCCTTCAACGAGGGGGTGATCGGATGCATTGGATTTCCGCCCCACATGAATTTCAGCAATCGCTACAACGTGCACTTCCAGGTTAAATTCGACTTCATGCGATGGTTCAATGAGTACAGGCCGTACTTTCGAAACACTCGCAGCGCAGCTCAGATTGCGGTCTGGCGGCCTCGGGAGAACATGGCCATGTCCAGCAAGATGACTTATGCCGCCGTAATGCGCATGGAGCAACTGTTGATTGAGACCTGCCGCGGGTTCGACATTGTCTTAGAAGAGTCGCCTGCAGCGGTGGCTCGGTACAATCTGGTGATTGTACCGAACGTGGAATGCATGAGCCTGGATCAAATCCGAGGACTCGTGGTCTACGTGGAACATGGGGGCAGCCTGTTCGTAGGACAGGATTCGGCGATGTTCGACTTATGGCATCGAAGACGAATTGAAAACCCGTGGGCGGCATTGTTTGGGACGGCGTCGGCAAAAAATGTGGTTGCTGATGCCGTGGCCGCGAACTTTGCCGGCATCTTTGTGCCATCCGATGCAAAAAGCAAAAGCGATCAGCTCTCGTTTGTGAGTTACGGTAAGGGCCGTGCCGTCTATGCTCCGATGGTGGTTGACCCAGCTTCGCAACCGTCGATGGTGACCGTCCACGGAGGGCTCAATCTTTCCCTGGATTACACTAACTGGGTGGTTCCGGAGCATGCGGACGAATTCAACGGAGCAATAGACTGGCTCGTGAACGGTAAAGATACATTCCGAATTTCTGCCGAGCGCGGCATGCTGGCGGAGTTTCTGTCACAGGATGAATCGGGCCGAAGGATCGTGCATCTGGTCAACCTGCGGCAGGAACCGCAACGCAATTGCAAGGTAGAGGTAAGACTCGACGAAGTGCAGGAGATCAAGGTGCTCTATCCGCCCACCGATGTGCCGCCGCAGTGGCAGGTCAAACGTGGAGCCGATGGCACACAAGTTATATTTGACCTGCTGGACACGTACGCAGCGGTGGTCATTCAGTAACATTCAATTTCTCAAAACAAGGAGGAGACATGATTATTCGATCTATTCGACGCATCACCAACGATACACATCACAACGCGTTCACGGGCGCCTGCTGGTTCAAGGGAAACCTCTACATTGCCTACTGTCAGAGCGATGCCCATTGCAGTAAGTTCGGCAGGATTATTGTTATTCGCAGCCGGGATGAGGGAATTTCCTGGGACCACGTGGCCGTGGTCCGCGGCTCGGGAGACACACGGGACGCCCATCTCTACACAGACGGGCGCCGACTTTATGCCGTTGGGGTTTGTGTCATGGAACGGAACGGGACTCAGTCATACGGGCCTCAGTCATACCAATCCGGGTTTGCTGTCAGTGATAATGGGGATATATGGACGAAATGGACGCCTTACAAAGGCACCGGGAATTTCGTCATGTGGCGCCCGCAGTTTTACGGAGGCAAGCATTACTGCGCCGCCTACACCTGGCGGTCCAATCCAGCGTGGGGCGCAGTCCACTGGTTCGAGAGCCGGGACGGTCAACGCTGGACCGACGTGCGTGAA
>Ga0209514_10001388_pt1 | contig 42104 bp, 30 predicted proteins | sample Subgrocontami58m_FD_187452 | JGI IMG/M metagenome (GOLD analysis project Ga0209514, IMG submission 187452) | Subsurface groundwater microbial communities from S. Glens Falls, New York, USA - GMW37 contaminated, 5.8 m (SPAdes) (version 3) | ecosystem: Environmental > Aquatic > Deep subsurface >...
AAGGCCCCAACCAAAAATCGAAAAAGTCTTAACGCTCACATTTGCGGAATGCGCCAATTTCTTCGGGAAAACTCAGGAAATCAGGTGGCGTGTGACCGTTGTGGGACGCCAGTGGATTATCTGAAAATGTTCGCGGCGAAAAATCCGTGAATGCTCTTGGGAAATGCCTTTTCATTCCGGGGATGCGCCCGGCTTTGCTGAAGGAGACGCACGGCTCGTGCAGTTCATTTTCCTGCGCCATCCGGACCAGATCCGATTCCAACAGCGCTGTCAGGTGCGCCGGATAATTGTTATCTTGAAAGGCGTTGAACTGGTTCTTGAAAACCAACGTTAGTTTGCTGAGGAAGCTCAACTGGTTGGGAGTCGTTACTGCGAGCCATCCACCTGGCTTCGTCAAACGTTTGAGTTCACGAAAGAACGCCCGCGGGTTTTCCAAATGTTCGATCGTCTCCACCGCGATCACTAGGTCGCCCACTCCGCTATCCAAAGGCACTCGATACTCTTCCAGGTTCGCTTGAACGAACTGGCCCTCTGTGGGGAAGTCCGGGTATTTCACCACGTCCACTCCAATGTAGCTGCGAAACCGGCTTCGCAGATAATCCCACAACTGCCCCGAGCCACAACCGACATCGACAAGAGTTTCGCCGCCGATTTCAAGATCTGACAAAGCCCGGGCGATCATTTCGTAGATGGCAGCGCCACTCGTCCCACGGCTTTGCAGCGCCCGCTCTTGCACCTCTTGAATTCGCGGCACATTTCCCTTTCAAAGCGCTCTCAGGAGCTTTTCCATCTTCGAAAGCTGCTGAACAGGATCGCAAAGCTCGGCAGCGCGGCGTGGTCCGGCGAGACCCAGTGTAATCCGGCGGCCGTCGTTCTCCAAAAGATTCAACACCGCTTGCCGCAAGGCATAGGAGTTTTTGGGATCGACCCGAACCCCGCAAGATTCATTGATGATTTCGCGTGCTCCGCCCAAATCCGAAGTCACAACGGCGCGTTGCGCGTAGAGGGATTCTATCAATGCGATGCCGAACGGTTCTGGGGCGGTGTTGGGCTGAACGAACAAATCAGCAGCCGCCATTAACCTCCGAATGTCGCGGCGTTCTCCCACAAACCGGACCCGATCGGCAATTCCAAGGCTAGCACTCAGCTCCCTCAGTTCGTTCAAATAAAGCTTTTCCTTCGGACGCTGCGCTCCGCCCGCGACCCACAAGTGCCAATTCAAGCCGCGGTGCAGCGACTCAGCAGCCTCCAATAATCGTCGATGTCCTTTCCACTCCTCCAAACGGCTGGCTTGCAGAATCACCGGCGCACACTCCGGCGTACTGAGGGCACGACGCACTTCCAGGCGAGTTTCGTCCGTTAGCTTTTCAGAAGGTGGGCCAACCGGGCAGTAAAGCACTTCCCGCCGGGTTCTTCGAAAAACAGTGCGGACAGTAGAGGCGGTGTATTGGCTGTTGCAAATCACAAGATCGGGTTTCGTTGCCCTCGCCCAGTAATCGAGACAATGCCTTCTCGAACCGGCATCGTGGAGCCAGAAAACTAATTTTCGCCTGGCTGAGCGCGCGACAGGCCCAAAAATAGCATGGGACCAGGCCGAATGGCAGATCACCACGTCATGCGAATGACGCGACAGGACGGAACGCAAACGGCGCCGCGCCTTCCAGATTTTCCAAGGATTGCTGGCTCGGACCACACCCAACGCGTGCGGCGTGGCGCCCGATTCGCGGAGTTCGTCCTCCAATCGGCCACCAAAACAAATGGCAAAGTCCTGCGACAAGCCAGGGACCATGGGTCCAGAGCGCGCGATCGTGACGAGCATCGACTCGATGCCGCCATAAAGATTGCCCGGACAGATGTGGAGCAGACGCACGCTTCTATATCTCGGAAGAGAATAACGGCGGGTTAAGCGGGAACCGTCTCTAATTGCAATCCGTACAAGCTGCCGCACTTGGCTTATTGGCTCAAATCCAAGCCATAAACCATCTCGTTTTTTTTATTTTCGATCGCCCCAGCCATACTGCTGGAGAGTTTTGCACTCGCGGCTCAAGCAGCCAATCGGGCTGGCAATTCAGGAACAACGGCATCCATCTCGAACTCAACCGTGGCAAGACGGCCGAGCATATCGAGAAGGATTTGAAGCCGCGCCTTCGCTGGCAAAACACCCGCAACCGTCCCTTTCCACCCGTCAAAACAGCCACCCGAAATGAGGACCCGATCTCCAGGAGTCCATTTCGGTTCCGACAACATTAATTCTTGAGGACCGAATTCCCGGCGAAGATCCGAAATAATTTCCTCGGGAATCGTCGGCACGATTTCTCCGAATTGCACGAGGCCGCTAATCCCTGGGAGATGCTGAATGTGGCGTTGCAACAACTCGCGATTAAACCGCGCAAACAAGTAGTTCGGAAACATCGGCTCGGTCACCCAGACAGGGCCCTGCTGAGTGGGCCGGCGAAAGCGGATTCGCGGAAAGCAAACCTCTACCTGAGACAACTGCCGCAAATGAGCGGTCGCTATGTGCTCGTGTTTGGGATGTGTCCGAAGGCAAAACCACGCCTGGCCATCGTCAGGTTTGGGGCTCGGGCCGGCGAGCGGGGAAGCGATGTTCAGTGGATCAGCCGTCATTCGACACGCGCCATCAGACCTTCAGCGGACCGAGGCAACCGAACTTCACATCGGCTGCTTTCACGGAGGGAGGCGGCTGCATTTCTCATCGAGTTTGGAGAGTAATAAGGGCGAGTTCTAAAATCAAGGTGGGAAATCAAGGCAGAACCGAACGCGCGGGCAGAGCCAATTCATCTGCGAAAACAGCCAGTCCGTTGCTAAGGCTGCTCGACTGCTTCGTGCACAAAACGATGAAGACCGCGGCGATACTCTGCAATTCGCTCCAACAGCACGGGCCGGAGCATGAGTGCTCGCTCGGAAAGATCTTTTACACGCCATGAAATCTGGCCAGGCCGGCGTTCCCGCGGAGAGATGTACCACTCCTCGAGCTGCACCGATCCCATAAAATCCAAGCATTTCTCCCGGTACCCGAGCATGACAGAGGGGACGCCCACGCAAGCCGAAAGGATGCCCGCATGTAAACGAAGAACGATTCCCATCGTGCAGCGCGACACCAGGGAGAAGAATTCGTCCGCCGTTCTGACTATCGGAATGTTCATCTCTCCATTCCAGACTTTAGCCAATACCCGGCGCAGTGGCTCAACGTCTCGTTCATTCATCGCCACGGGAACAGGCCGCCAGCCATTCGCCACGAGATTCTGAGCCGCGCACTCGAGTTCGATCAGGTCATCGTACTCCCAGCGCTCGCCGGACCCGGCAGGCGCAACAGTCACATTAAGCACAAACGTCGGGGGATCCTCCGGGGGAACGAGCATTTCTCGCCCAAGCACGAAAGCAAGATCGCCCACAATCTGCACATGCGGGACCTCCAACGCATCCAGCGCCGCCTTCGAAACCGGCCCACGAACTCCAACCCGAGCGAATTGTCTGAGAAGAGACTTCCATTCCGGGTCCAGCGCGGCCTCGACACCCCACCCAGGACTGCCCACCCCAGTCCCGATTGCGGATACTCGCAAGCCCTGACTCAACGCAAGACGAACGAGCCTCTTCGTGAAAACGTTGATTAACGTCCCGCCGCCGAGCACCACTGAGTTGAAGTAGCTGCGACCCGAAAGGCCGAAACGGGCCAGCCTTCGTTCACGACCAAGCAGGTTGTAGGGAATCACCTGCCAGTGCGGCAAAATCCCTTTTGCCGCTTCAAACATCGCCTCGTCCCCAAGATTTCCGTTTCCGGCCCCTCCGATATATCCAAGCGTCTTCCCGCTTCGATTTCGCGTTTTCCACCGTTCGACACACTCCCGCAGATCGCCAAACACTCGGCGAAGGCGAGCGGCACGATCTTTGCCTGCGGCTTTCAGGGTGCGGAATGGTTCAGGATCGGCCATGGCTGAAGGAGGGCTGGGGGAACCGCGCAAAGCATTAGCTTCGCAGCAGCCAGAAAACTAGCGCAAGCTGGATAAGGCCAAGAAACACCAGAAGAACCCAAGCGCCGATTTCTCTTGCGCGAAGACTCTTTTGCCGGGCTTCTCCGAGCCAAAACTGCAGACGAACTGGGCCTACTTCGAGGATATCGCCACTCCTCAGAAATGTTTGCTGGGTTGATGTCCCGTTGATTAAAACCCAGGCTGAAGGACGCACGCGCAAGAAAAAACCCCGATCGGGATCGAGGGAGATCTCACAATGACCCTCCCAAACACCAGCCTCATCTATACGGAGATGATCGGTCTCACCGCGTCCAACGCGAAGGGGAAATTGGGCTGCCCGCTGCGCCTCGCCAGCACGCCGGCCGGAAAGGATTTGCAGGTGGACCATTAAAAGTACCGGCGTGGCACAGAGATGCTGTCGCCCGGAAACACGAGCGGATCGCGTTCTGGATGATCGAGAACGTCATTGCAGTTCACCTTTAATTTCTGGCCATTTATCCGGGTCAACTGCACTTTCCGCCGGTTGGCGAAGTCCGTAAATCCCCCAGCCACTGCAATCGCTTTTGTGACGGTGGTCTCGCCCGTGTATTGGTATCGTCCCTCGCTTTTGACCTGACCGGAGACGTAGAAATATCGCGAACTGGAAATGACAGTGACGGTCAATATCCTGAAATATTTGTCCACGTATTTATCGTGGATCTCCTGTTCGAGTTCCTTGGGCGTCTTGTCGGCTGCGACCACGGACCCGATGTAAGGAAGCGTAATCGTCCCGTTTTCTTTGATATTTTCGGGGTGATCGGGCGGCGGGTTCTGGATGCCCGAAAATGACACGGTGATGAAATCACCGATGCGAAGCTTGTCCGACATGACGGGCGGATGTTTTCCGCCATCAGACACCGTTTCGCATCCGCTCCAGAGCAGGAAAAAGCCAGCCACCGCGAACGCACCACAGAAAAAACGTCGGTTCATCATACGATGTTGCGAAAGATTTACTGAAGCCCTGCGGCTAGCGCAATCAATACTTTTGTTTCAAGTCGACGCCCCGGCCGGTCGATTTCTTCGACTCGCCATTTTTCTTCGTGCCGTCCTCCTCGTCGTGCTTGGAATAGTAATAATCGTAGTAATAGCCGCTGTAGTAGTAGTAGTACGAATCCTGCGAGATATTGATGTTGTTCAGCACCACCCCCAACAAATTCCCGCCAACCTTCTCGACCATCTGCTTGGCACGAATGGTCATGAGCTGCGGGTACTTCCGATACTGAACGACCAACAAAGCCAGATCGACCTCGCTCGCCAGCACAGACGCATCGCTGACGCCCATGATCGGCGGTGAATCGAAGAAGATAAAATCGTAGCGTTTCTTGATTTCTTGGATGAATTCTTTCATCGCGACCGAATTCAAAATGCCCATCGAACTGCTGGGCAGCTTTCCGCTCGCCAAAAAGTGCAACGTGGGCAAGGGCGTCGTCTGGATCACTTCCTCGAGCGTATTTTGCTTGAGGAGGTAATTGGTCAGCCCAAGCGAATTTGAAACATTCAAAAACTTGTGCAGGCTCGGACGCCGCAAGTCCGAGTCGACGATCAGCACGCGCTGGCCGCCTTGGGCGAAGGTTGTCGCGAGGTTGAAAATCGTGGTCGATTTGCCTTCGCCGGCGCCCCCGCTGACAACAGTGATCGTATTCGCGTCGGGCTTTTTGCGGGAGAACAGCAGGTTCGTTCGAAGCACGCGATAGGCTTCCGCGTGGGGGCTCTCGGGCCCTTCCTCGAGGAGGGTTCCGACATTCTGAGGGATGACGCCAATGACCGGCGCTTGAAGTGTTCTCTCGACGTCGTCGATCGTTTTCACGCTGGTGTCGAGATACTCGATGAAGAAAGCCAAACCGATGCCCATGACCAATCCGACAAGAATGCCGAGGGTGATGTTAACTGGAATATTCGGCCGAACCGGTTGGGTCGAGGCTTCGGCCTTGTCGATAATCTGAACCACCGACGCCGGAGAGAGCAACGATTTGTCGACAGTTTCCTGAATGATGCGGAACTGCAAATTATCGCGAATGCGCTGTTGCGTATCCAGGTCACGCCGGGCCAAAAAGTAAGGGCGGTATTGCTTCAGATTGACCACATCGTTTGTTTTAGCTTCATCAAACTTCGTCTTGATGGTGTCCATCGTGTTTTTCTGCTGGTCGACTCGAGCTTGCAAACCGTCGAGGATGCCGTCAATTCGCTCATCGATTTGAGTGTTGATCTTCTTGATGACCGCGATCGATTTTTGAACCGTGGGATTCTCTTGGCCCAGCTCTTTGATCGTCATCGTGTAGTTCTGCTCGGCGTTCATCAAATCCACGAGCAACTTCGAAAGACCTTCATCCGGCAGCGCGGTCGGAAGGGCGTTGCGGAGTTTTTCGGGCGAAGTTTTTTTTAGCGAACGCAATCTTTCAAGAAGTGTATTCGCGGTGATATAGGCGTTTTCAGCCTGCAATCGCTGGCCTTCGAGCGTGCGGACGACTTCCGGCTCCAATAAGGACGCGGGCATGCCGCCCCCGATGTCAACATCTGAAATTCCATATTTCTCCCGGTAATCGTCCACTGTTTTCTGGAGGTCATCGACTGTCTTATTTTGAACGTCCAATCGCGCTTTGAGTGCCTCGACGCCCGCTTTGGATAGCTCCTGCTTGAACGTCAACCTGCCTTGCCGGTAAACTTCCGCAATTTTATTGGCAATGTCCGCAGCTTCCTTCGCGTTCTTGTCGTACACCCGGATTTCGATGATGGCGGTGTTGCGAAACTGCCGGACGTCAACTTTACCTTTCAGGATTGCCCGGGCCTCTTCTGGCTTGAGGGAACCTTCGATGCCCATGTCTTTGGCCCATCGCCGCTGCAGATTTAACCCAGGATCAAGCACGACCGGATCGAGCACGCTCTGAGAGGTGATTTTTTCAAACTCGGTCTGAATGAAAAATGGGTCGATGCCGCCGCTGCTATCGCGAATGCCCAGCAAAGGCAGAATGCTCGAGGCCTCCTTTTCCACCTGCATTCGAACGAGGCTCATGTATGACTTGGGCAACATGAACGTGACCGCGGTGGTCGTAATCGCAACGAGAAGGAAAACCGCCAGAATCACCGTCATGCGGATGCGGATGATCCGCCAGTAATCGAGGAAATGAAGCTTGTTTTCGGCCTGAGGAGTATTCGGTTTTGCTGGTTCCATAAGAAAAAAAAGGAGGCTAGATTTCTGTGTCCAGCCTCCCCACGTTCGTTTTCAAATCGATTTAGTATGTCGCGCGAATTCCGACATAAACCCGGTTACGGGTGTAACTGCGGACATCCAAGTCCGAATCCAAGCGGTCATAATTATAACCAACTTCAGCCGCCAGAAAACGATTGATATCGTAAGTCAAGTTGAGGCCGATCAGAAAGAAATTATCCACATTTCCATCGGCGAAACCGCCTTCGTAGCGGGAGTATTGATATTGCCCGAGCAAGCTTGCGGTCAACTGCGCGAGGATCTTGTGGTTGACCGATCCGTAAACCAGGGTCGATTCCGCGTCCACCGTCGGCTCGGCGGTGACTGGCGCGACCGCGAAAGCCAGATCAGTTTGGCTGCGGGACTGGCGCACCCCCAATTGAACGTAGCTCTCCTTCATGTACGTCCACGTGGCATTCGCATCCGCATAAGGACTCACCGTCGAATCAACCTTGTCCGTGTTGTACTGCGTGTACTGCGCCCCCAACCGAACTGATGCATTCAACGTCGGCGTGATCGTCTGATCAATGCCGACGTAGGCGTAGTGGGATTCATTATTACGGCTCTCCGGATCGACATAGCCAAAAGCCGGGTCGACGAGATTGTTGTTGCTCGTGTAATCCACCCGCCCGTATTGATAGCCCAAGACCCCCACCGTGCTCGGGAGCGCTTGCCAGCGACCGTTTGCCGTAATCATATGCTCCATCCGGTCAAGCACCGCTGAGCGGCTCGCCGGGCCGGTTTGCTCGTAATCGTAGAAAGTGTTGGAATAGCCGAGCACCGCTGAAAAACGGTCCGAAAGATCCGCCGTGAAAGTCGCCACGCCGGTGTTGCGGATATTATCACCACTCGTTCGCAGGAACGCGGTCTTGATGTCGGGATCAATCACCTCGGGTTCTTGAGCAACGACGAACGAATCAGCAACGTCGATTTTATACCGTTCGGTGAAGGCATGACTCAGTTTGGCGTTCGCTTGGTGGGAATGATCCGCCTTGTGGTCGTCGCGATCATCAAAATAGCGCATGGAATAGACGTAACTCGCGCCAAGGTAAGTCTGGTCCCGGGTGATATTCACCGCTGCCGACGGGCTGATCTCAAAACCATAACTGTCTCGGGCCGTGTCTTCGGGAGACGTAGTATAGTTGTCGTCGTAAAACCCGCGCAGAGTTGCCGAAACACTCCAAGGTTTGGCCGTCTGCAATGGAGTAAGCCCAGGGGCGTACGCCGCTTGCACACCCGCAGCGCCCAAAGCGACTAAACCAGCAGAGGTGATAATTTTTTTCATACTTTATTTCCTGTGTTCAAAAAAAAGTTTCTCCCAAGAACGGGTTCCTCGAAAAGTCGCCCCTTTTTACGTTTTGGCCAACTGCTTGTCAATCAGAAATCTTAGAGAATTCGCGGCCATAAACAAATTAGTCTCTGTCTTTCCTCCAACGCTCGCGATCCGTCAGAAACATTTGATCGGGAAGGTATCCTGCGCGAGCAAATTTCAGAGGAAACGTAGGGGTGACATTCGTCCGCAACAGGCCATCCAACACGAATCTCCCCCACCCCCATTCCCGCCTCTTCAGCATCTCCGACAGGAACCGGGCGTCCATCGTCAAGGGCGTCAAATAAAGCCCCTGAATGGGTTTGATGTTGTCGTAAATGAGAAAAAAATCGTTCGTGGTGGCGCCTGGGGTCGGCGGCGCAAACTTGACCACGTTCGGATTCTGACTCTGAACCTGGCGCGAGTCCATCGGAGCATCCAGCGTCAAGGCCAGGCATTTCCGATTCCCATACCAAGCGACTGCCCAAGGCATGTCACTCATCATCAACTCATCAGGTCGCATCAAATCGGCGGTGTCTCGAATCAACGGCGGGTAATATGGCGGATAAGCGATTGGCGAGTGCCGCGGCGGCAGACACTGCAAGATCAGCGGAGCTGACAGAATGAAAACGAACCCCGCCGTCAGCAATAACCGGATCAATGGAAACGGAAAATTAATCAGGTCAGTGAGCATATAAAATAAACCGGCTCCAAAAATAAACATCGCGGGCGCCAGCAGCACGAGCAGGTTCTCAGAATTCAGCACGGGAGAGTCCGCCGCGAGATGGGTGCGTCCGGCAGATTGGACGAGCAATGCGGTTAGCAGTGCCGCCAGCATGAAGTAGCGCAGCCGCGACAAGGCAGGATTCCGAAACGACAGCAGCAAGCTGACGAGAAAAAAGGCTGAAATCCAACTGCCGGTCATTTCGGAAAAACCATTCTGAAAAATCTGCGCCGAATTCACCAAAAACTTTCGAATGAAATCATCGATCCCAGTCGCGCCAAGTTTCAGGTCGAATTCGTCATTGAAGGTCCTTTCCAATGTATTTCCAGGAAAACCAGCCGTCCCATCAAGAATGGCGTACCCGGCCGTGCCAAACAAAGTGTGGCTGATCTGATAATTCCGGAATAGCCAAGGAGCTGTCAGGCCGCAGAAGGTCACGAGCGCCACAGCCAGCGCCAGCCCACGGCGGGCGCCGCCGAAGAAGCCGATAAAAACAAATAGTGGGATTAGAAAAAAGCCAAACGAATACCGGGTGAGAGTTCCAACAGCGACGAGGCCGCCCGCGGCTGCCCCTGCGCCGATCAGCCAACCCACGCTGTGTTTGGGCTCGCGCGCATTGGCTTCGATCGAAATCACCACCCAGACGAGCGCGGCAAAAATCACGAGCAGCAGGATGGTGGGAAGTCCGGAAATGCTGAATTTCCAGAGCAGGTTTGTGCCGGCCAAGAGCACCACGCTTAACCAGGCGACACTCGAATCGAACAATCGCCGCGCCGAAACAAACGTGAGCAACAACAGCACGAAGAAGAGCGCTTGATTGACGAACGCGATCAGAACCTCCGGCTGGTGCCGCGCAAATTCGGCCTGTTTCGGATGAACGATCTCAAAGTTGAATGGAAGCATTTTCATCACCCCGGCGAGCAACACGGGATAAACGGGCGGGTTGGCCAGGTCTGGCTGTTCTCCTTCCAGCCTCAGAGGCCGGCCGGTTTTCTGCAGCAGATGAAGGCTCAGCGGCCGAATGTATTTTGTCGTGAATCCGCGCTTCTCCGAAAAGTTTCGCGCGATTTGAGCCGCGTCCATCGCTTCCTCGGTCGAGAAATTCCTAAACTCCCGGAAGTCGTAGAACACCGCCAAACCAATCAAACCCAGAATCAGGACGACGAGTTTGACGTACGATTTCCATTCGCCTTCTTCAATCAGGTGAATCCATTCCTGCAAACCTCGAGGCATAGCTGTTCTTTCTCTGACGGGTGGGTTGGGGGTTGCTTCTAAAAACCTTCCAGATGGTAGGTGTGCAATTTGCGGTGGAGGGTGCGCCGGCTCATTCCAATTTTATGAGCAGCCAGAGTGCGATTGCCTTTGGCCTCTTTCAACGCCCGAACGATCAATTGTTTCTCCGCTTCCTTCACGGTCATGTTCTGCTGGGCCGTCAAATCGGCCGCCGGCCGGCCGCTGGGACTTTTCACACCCTGAATTTGAGGCGGCAAATCTCGCAAGGCTATTTCGTTCCCGCGCGAATAAACGACGGCGTGTTCAATCGCCGTGCGCAACTCGCGAACGTTTCCAGGCCATGGGTAAGTCACTAACGCTTGGAGCGCTTCGGGGCTGAAGGCGTTCACCGGTTTGTTATTCTCCTCGGCAAATTCCTTCAAAAACGCCTGAGCGAGCAACGGCACGTCTCCCGGCCGCTCCCGCAGCGGAGGCAGCCACAATTCCACCACGCGCAGCCGAAAATACAAATCCTCGCGAAAGGCGCCCGTTTTCGCCATCTCTTCGAGGTTCTTGTTTGTGGCCGCGATCAACCGAACGTCCGCGGTCAAGGTTTTGTTTGATCCAACCCGCTCAAAGGTCCGTTCACTCAGGAAACGCAACAGCTTCACCTGAATCGTGCCGTCGATCTCCGCAATCTCGTCCAGGAACAAGGTCCCGCCGGAAGCTTGTTCGAATCGTCCGATCCTCCGTTCGTGCGCGCCAGTGAATGCGCCTTTTTCATGGCCGAACAATTCGCTTTCCAGCAGGGTCGGCGACAGTGCCGCGCAATGGACCGTCACCATCGGGCGCCGCGCGCGCGGGCTGAGCTGGTGAATGGCTTTGGCAATGACTTCCTTTCCGGTGCCGCTTTCACCCTGCAAAAGAACGGTTGCCCGGCTGGGCGCCACTTGCCTTAATTTTTCCAGCACTTCCTGCATAGCCGGAGATTCGCCGATGATATTTTCCAGTCCGAATTTCTTGTCGAGCTGTTGTTTCAATGACTGGTTTTCAGATTCAAGGGTCCGCTGCCGCAAGGCCCGCGCAATGCGCATCTCGAGTTCGTCAATCTGCAACCGGCCCTTTGCGATATAATCGTCCGCGCCGCGTTTCATCGCCTCGACCGCGATCTCTTCCGATCCGTAAGCCGTCATCAAAATGCAGACCGGCGGGCGCGAAAGCGATTTGGCCCGGTCGATCAGCTTCATCCCATCTTCGCTGGGCAACCGAAAATCGGTTAGCAGCACGTCGAAATGCTCCCTTTCCAAAAGCTCCATCGCCACCGCCGCGTCCTCGGCCACGTAAACGTCATACCGATCTTCGAGCGCGGCGCGAAGGCCTTCCCGGGTCGGCTTTTCGTCGTCCACGATCAACAGCAGCGGCTTAATCATTGAGCGGCGCCTCCAGCAATCGGGTTCTCCGGTCGTGCAACGGCAGGGAGATGCGGAAGGTCGCGCCGTGGCCTTTGCGGTTTTCCAAGTCAATCCGCCCGCCGTGCGCGCGCACGATTCGCTGCACGATCATCAGGCCCAATCCAGACCCTTTCTTTTTTGTCGTGAAAAAAGGCTCGAAGATGCGGTTCAAAAGTTCTTCCGGCACCCCGCGGCCCGTATCTGAAACACTCACCCAGACCTGATCGGAATCCGAGCCGGTCTGAATGCTCAGAATGCCTCCTTTGGTCATGGCCTGCATCGCATTCTTGATGAGGTTAACCAGCACTTGCTTCATCTGCACGGGATCGAACTTTGTTTCCGGCAGCGAGGCAGCGAGGCGTTCTTCGATTCTTTGGCCCCGGTTTTCCAACTCCGGGCGGAGCAAATCCAGAGTCTCGCGCACGACATCATTCAAGCGGGCCACCTGAAAATTTGGCTGGCTAGGCCGCAGCGCGTGCAGGAACTGAGTAATGATGTAATCAAGCCGCGTGATTTCGCCCTTCGCGACGTTTAAATAAGTTTCCATCTTGCCGGCGATCTCAGCCACGTCAGCCGCGAGCTCGGTCCGGGGATCAACCGAGCGGCCGAGGCGCCGCGGCGCTTTGGCCAGGCCGGAAAGCTCTCTCAATTTGCGGGTCTGACGTTCGAGCAATTGCAAATGGATATGGAGCGCGTTCAACGGATTTCCAATTTCGTGGGCAACGCTTCCCGCCAGCAGAGTCAACGCGTGAATGCGTTCGCTTTCGATGGTTTCAAATGTTTTCTGCCTGGCTTCAGTGGCATCGTGGAGAATCAGGGCCATTCCTGAACTGCCGCGGCTTTCGCCATCGAGCGGCGCCGCATACAAGCGAAGAAAACGATAACGCGGGAAGGTTATTTCAAACTCGTGCCGAACGACGCGGTGCCCGCCTCCATGATCGAAGTCCGCCAGCCGCCGCCAATCCAATTCGGGCATATAGCGGTTGAGCGGCTGCCCTTCGGCCATGCTTCCTTGCAGCCCGAGGAGTTGGCTGACGGCTTGATTGTAATAAAGGATCCGGCCGTTCTCATCGAGCACGAGCACGCCGTCCTCAATCGTGTTGAAGAGCGTTTCGAGAAAATTCCGTTCGCGGGCCAACCGCTCGATCATGCTCTGCAGCCCCTGGGCATCGAGCCGGCCGATCCGACCGAGGACTTTGTCCAAAAAATTTGATTTGGGAGCCATCCGAGGTTCGTTTGTCAAAACCATTTCTTGCGGCGGAAATAAAAATACGTCGCGAGGGTCGAGACAGCAGTTGCGATCGCGACCAGTTCATAGCCGAACCGCCATTCCAGTTCCGGGATATGCTTAAAATTCATCCCATACCACGTGCCGATCATCATGGCGGGAGTGGTGATCACAGTGATGAGGGTCAGGAGCTTGACGACCTCTCCCGTCTGATTGGAGGACATGTTTAGATACACCTGAAGAATCCCCGTAAGGGTGTCAGTGTAGCTCTGGGCAAGCTCGGAGATCTGAAACAGTCCATCATAAACATCCCGGTAATATGGGACGAGATGGGCTCGAATCAATTTAAATTCACCCCGGGCAAAACGAGCGAGCACCTCTCGCTGCGGGCCTATGATCTGCCGCAAGTGCAGCACTTCCTTTTTGGTTTGCAAAATTCGATTCAAAATCTCCTTGGTCGGATTCTGTAATGCCTGCGATTCGAGTTCGCCAATTTCCAGCGATAACTCGTCCAGCGCCGGTTTGTAATTGTCCACGATGTGATCGAGCAGCGTGTGCGCCACACGATCGGGCGCCCGCGCGATGTGAACGGTGCTGCGCTGCGACATTTCCTCGACGGTGTGCACGCTCCGCATCGGCACGGCGTGATACGTGACAAGGAAATTCTTCCCCAGAAAAAAATTCAGTTCGGTCGTGGCGAACAAACCATCTTTGCGGCTGTAATCGACGGCGTGAATCACCATGAAAAGATACGGCGCAAAACGGTCCTCCTCTTTCGGCATGTATTCCTCAACCTTCGGCGATGGACTCACCATGACGCAGTCTTCGATCGACAACGGATGAAAATGGAAAACATCTTCCAAAACAAATTTCGTCTCTTCCGGCGTCGGGTTTTCCAGGTCAACCCACAGGAACAAGGTGGTGTCGGCCAGCAACGTTGGCATCAAAAACATCTCAATGTCTTTGGTGTGCAAACGGCCCTGAGTCGTGAAGGCGAATGACCGAACCATATTTCTCTAATCGCAGCGCAAGCCACAGCGCAAGGGCCAGGCTGGGCCGAAAGTTTAGGCGCGCGCAATGACAAGGCAAGTTTGTTCCGAGAAAACGCGCACGATCGAGTGCCGTGGCCGGAATGGTTCAATCATCTGGCGTCCGCGCGATTATTTATTTAACATGACCCTGTTCATGGCTGGGAACGAATCAGATTTGCTCGAAGGCTGCCGCCGCGGCGACGAGCAAGCTTGGAATGCATTGTTCAAGAATTTTTATGCCCCAGCCACGCGTTTTATTTGGCAGCTTGGCTACGACCTCTCGGCCGAGGAAGTTGAAGAAATCTGCCAGGAAACCTTTCTGAAGGTGATCCGCAGCATCAATTCTTTTCGCGGAGAATGCCAGTTCCAAACGTGGCTCTTCCGGCTCGCCTCGAACACAGCACGCGATTTCTGCCAGCACAAATTTGCGGCAAAACGAGGCGCTGGCCAGAAGCCAGTCTCCATTGATATCGACAACTCCGAGGACGGCCCGCCGATCAATCCCCCGAGCTCTGATCTTTCCCCGGATCTCGCGTTGCTCCGCTCGGAAAACATCGCGCTTGTCGGCCACGCGCTCGAACAACTCCAACCCGCTTGCCGGGAAATCATTGATCTCCGCTATTTCGCGGATTTGAGCTACGACGAGATCGCCACAAGTTTGAGCCTAAATCCAAAGACGGTCAGTTCTCGATTGAGCAAATGCCTCGATCGGCTCGAGAATCTGCTGAAAAAGCTGATTTACCACGAGAGTTCTCGGCCATTTTCCGTCTAACGAATTGGCGACATGCAATCGGACGAAACCAGAAGCATTGAAGAATTGCTGAAGCGTTATCGCGACCACAAGCGCGAACAACCGAAACTCACGGCAAACATGCCCGAGCCAGTCAGGCAGCGGCTCATCGCGGAGGTGCGCCGGCAATTTCCAAAGCGTTCGGCGTTTGGATGGCTGAATCTCTTTTGGACCCAGTCGAAATGGGCCTGGGGCGGACTCGCCGGAGCGAGCCTCGCCGCGGCTGTGTCCCTGGTGATTTATTTTCAACCAGCCGCGCCCATTTCAAACAAGCACACGCAACCGGGCGGAGATCGATTAACGCCGCCCCTACCGCTGGAACGATCCGCGACCAAACCAACCGCGGCCAGTCCACAACCGGGCGATGCCCCAGTTCTCCAACAAATGGACAAAGCACTGCGTCGCGCCCCGAAAGAACTTTCTGGAGGCTTCGGCGGAGGCGGAACAATGCGAGGCGGCCAGTCCGGTCTTTCCATCGACAGCGACAATTACGCCCTTCCGGGGAATGAAAGTGGCTCTCCGCAGCCGGTGGGGATAGTGGCAGGCCCGGCCGCACCCTCGGCGAAGACTGAATTTTTTTATGATGCAAGGGACGCCCTCGCGGAAAAGACAACGCAGACAGCAAAGAAATCCCCTGCTCTGTTAAGCGAGACGCTGGCAGTCAAAGGCCAAGAGTTAAAAGATCTGTCCTCTAACTTTTCCAGGGGCATGAGCGAAAGCCAAACGGCTGTTTACCGCGTGATCAGCTCAACCCAGATCCAAGGGCCAGGCGCCACAGTCCTTCGCGGCCCTTTCCGGCTCGAGCAAAATGGCGGCGAGGTTCGGCTCATTGACGTCGACGGCTCTGTTTATCAAGGAAAGCTCAATGAAAATAGTGTGCTGCTGAAACGAGAAAGCTTGCAGCGCGGCCTTGGAATCCAGGGCGCCGAGGCCGCAAACACCCTCTCGTTGCGCGCAGCCGGAACGAATTTGCTCCTAAACAAATCGATGGAGATCCAGGCCGCGCTGTATTACGAAATCCCCGACATCTCTCAGAAACTGCAGAATTCAGCCAACAACGCAGCCAGCGCGACGGCTGCTTCCAATCAGAGCTCATTTTCAAACCGAGCCAATCTTCAACAGATGCTTCCAAATCGCATAGAAGGGCGCGCCCAGATCGGCACAAACCTGCGATTGCCTTTTTCGGCGGTGTTGGCCACCAATTCCATCGGTCCGATTCAAAAATAAAGGTATCTCGGTGCCGAGCAACCGATCCACCCTTTCGCTTGTTCCTTTGCTCGGTTCAGCGCCCAAACGAAGACGTCGTTCCCCCAAAAAAAATGGCCAGCTCACGCTGGCCCATTTTGGAATGACTCAATGAATCTTGAATCTTTATTGTGCCCGCTTCGTGTCGAGGTGAAGCGGACTAGCTGATTTAAGAACCATTTCTGGTCGGCGCGGGTTCCTTCCGATCGCTCTTGCGGCCCTCGTTTTCCTTGGAATAGTGGCTCATGTAGTACCGGTTCTGGTAATAATAATACGAATAATAATAAGAATCCCGGCCCTCGAAATCGATGTCGTTTAGGACTAAGCCGAGGATGTGAATGCCGGCATTTTGAATTCGCGCGATCGCTTTCCGGGCGTGTTCGCGGCGAATCTTGTTGAATTTATTGACGTAGACTACGCCATCAGCCATCGCCGCGATAATGAGAGGATCGCTGACCGCGGAAACCGGAGGGCAATCCAGCAAAATGCGATCGTAACGGGAGCGAAGCGACTGCAAGAGCTCGCGCATCCGGGTCGACCCAATGAGTTCCGCCGGGGTTGACGGAAGAGCGCCGCAACAGACGACATCGAGGTTCGGAACGTCTGTGTGGTGAACGAGCTTGTCAATATTGTCCGTCTCTCCTGAGAGGTAGGACGACAAACCTTGAGGGCTGTGCAGCAAAAATGCTTTGTGGATGGAAGGCCGCCGCAAGTCCGCATCGATCAAAAGAGTTTTCTGGCCCGTTTGCGCCATGACGATCGAAAGATTCGAGGCGAGCAGCGATTTTCCTTCGGACGGTATCGTGCTCGTCAGCGCCAGCACGCGCATGGTTTCAGATTTCGGCGTTAGGGCGATGGTCGCGCGAATCGTGCGGAAAGCCTCCGCCGCGCTGGACTGCGGCTGGGAATGCGCCTGCAAATCGCGTTGCTCCACGCTATTAGTCTTGATATTCGGCACATACCCCAGGAACGGCAGGCGCAGATAACTTTCAACGTCTTCTTGCGTCTTGACCGAGTCGTCGAGGTAGTTCACGAAGAACGCCAAGCCGATCGCCACCGCCAACCCGCCGAACACACCAAGGAAAAGAGTAAGCGCTTTCCGCGGCTTCGCAGGCTGAAACGGCACGACCGCATCGTCGACCATATGAATGTTATTGATGGTGTTTCGCCCGGTCAGTTCGCGTTCCTGCATGCTGGCGAGAATGCTCTTGTAAAGCGCATCGAGCTGGTCGGCCTTTCGCTTGAGAACCATGTACTGGGACGAAGCGCTCTGGAGCTCTTTTTGACTCTTAATTGCTTCATCGAGCAGCACTCGTTTGTTTCGAAGAGTTGATTCCGCGATGCTCGCCGCGTTGCGCAGCGAACCGAGAATATCCAAGCATTGAATCCTGATCCGGTTCTCCAGCTCCTGGATTTTTTCCGCTTTTTGCTGGTACTTTGGATGCGCGCTCAAATACTTCTTTTGCAATTCGGCAAACTCAGCCTTCGCGACACCCAAGTCTTTGATCATTGCTTGAACGCTCAGATTCTCGGAAACCTGGGGAATGGTTTCGAGTTTAGCTCCGTCCTTGAGCAGTTTTTCAATTTTTTCGACCGTGCCTTTGGCCTCCGCTTCGCGAAGCTGCGCCGCCGAAAAATCTGCCTGCGCCTGTTTCACGGTTTGCAAAACGATGTTGGCGCTGTCCTCGAACGATAGGATGTTTTTCTCCTCCCGGTACTGATTGACCTTCGCCTCGGCTGCCTCGAGTTCTGCTCCTTTCTTCCCGACCTCCTCCCTGAGAACGTCCGCGATATTCGTAATAGAAGCTCGCTTCTCGTCCAGGTTGAACTGGATGAAATTCGTCGCCAGTCGATTCGCGATCAACGCCGCCAATCTCGGATCGGGATCTTCCGCTTCGATATTGACGAGCCTGCTCAAGCGGATCGGGACGATTTGGATGTTTTTTGCGAGCGCCTTGGCGATATCACGGGCTTTTCCGTAACGTTCATTCTTCTCCAGGTGAAGATCGCTCGCGACAGATTCGATGAGCGTGCGGCTCATGAGCTTTTTGTATTGAGTCTGGAGATAATCCTGTTCGCGTGTTTCAAGAGAAAGTCCCTCGATTTTCAACACGCTCATATTGTCCCGGCCGATCTCGATTTGTGCGCTCGCCTTGTAAATCGGCGTGGCGCGGAAAAGATAGACGAGGGAGAGAATAAAGACGGAGATGAAGGTCGTGATGACCAGCCATCGCCTTTCCAGGATAATGTGCCAGTAAAAGCGCAAGTTGATGGGGTTCTCCATCGGCTGGCCCATCATTTCCATTTGTTCGTTTTCCATAATAAGCAAATGCGTTCGCGATAATCAGAACTCAGAAGAAGGAAGCCTTCACATTGATGAGGTCGCCTGGTTGCAGGTAAATGATTTTCGTCTTGTCCACCGTTTTGATTAAATCGTCGAAGCTGTAAGTTTTGGTCTTGCCATTCCGGGTAAATTCGATTTTCCCCTTGTTGGCTTTCGGCGTGAATCCACCCGCCGCAGATATTGCGTCCGGAATTGTCATTCTTTCTTCCGCAGGAAGCGGGAATGACCCACCCTTGGTGACTTCACCGATCACGTTCACCATGCGGGCCGCGTATTCCTTCACATCCACACTCACTTGAGGATTCACCAGAAATTTTTCGCCCAAACCTTTTCGCAAGTCTGCCGCGACCTCGGAGGGGGTCTTGCCAGCGACTTCAACGGACAGCAGCAGTGGATAGCTGATCGTGCCTCCAGCTTGAACGCGACGGCTGACACTGAGGTCCTCCTCCTCGAACACCTCAATCACGATCAGGTCGCCTTTTTCAATTTTTCGATCGTTCACTTTGGCTTCGTCAGCGTCTTGCGCACGCGCCGGAGCGATTGAGTTGATCAAAGAAATCGCGGAACAGAAAACCGCCAATAAAACAAACACTCTTTTCATAAATTAATAACCTACAGCCACTCGCAGGGTGACACGGTTGACATCGTAATCGATGACCCCTGCGGCGTCACTGCCAAAGTTTTGGTAATCATAGCCCAAAGTCGCTTTGAGCCAAGTTTGGATGTGATACGTGAGATTCGCGTAACCGGACCAATACGAGTCCGTCCGCTGGGCGAACGTCGGTGTCTGCTCGTACTCATTCATTGAAAATGCGCTCCCCACCCGCGCCTCCAACTTGCCAGTGTTTCCCAGAGCTTGCGCTAACTCGATGCTGGCCTGGTCCGAAGTATAGGAGTAGGCCGCAAACTGAACCGAAGATTGAGTTCGGCGAGCATAAGCCAGCGACAGCGATGTCTTCTCGGTGAATTTCTCGGTCAGCGATATTTCAACCACCGGGGCGCTGGGAGTCGGCGTGCCATCGCTGAATTCGCGGTCTTCGTACCCGAGCTTCAACGTCCCCGTCAAGCGTTCCGTGAAATTTCCGCGAGCCCCGAGAAACCCTCCGACGAAATCGGCGTGCGGCCCTTTTGGGCCGGCGAAATTTGGCTCGACCGCCTGCTGGCCATAATAAATTTCGCCAAAAAAAGCTAAATTGGGGAATGCTTTAAACCCAAACCCAGCCGTCCCGGTCAATGTGTTCACGTCGTAAAGTCCGATGCCTTCCTCGTAATCCGTCGCGGAATAGTTTCCGCCAAGATAAGCGCTCGTCTTGGGACTAATTTCGTAAGTGAGCGTGTAATTGTCTGAGTAGGTCGTGGAATCGACATTGCGGTCCCCAATGGAGGAGCGTTCGCCGCCGCCAATCAGATTTGAAAGAAAGTGGATGCTATCGCTCCCTTCCAGCCGGAGCCGGGCGCCTTCCAGTTTGGTGGCGAAGTCGAGCAAATGTTGGCTGGTGTTCAAGCGCGTGTTATCGGCGTAAAGGACCTGATCGTACTCGTAGGTCAGAAACAGGTGATTGTCCTCTAGCCTGCCCAGATCCAAATTGAATCCAGGGCTGATTGTGCTCACGAGGTCAGCTTTTTCGTTTTCCTTCGAGCTGTAAAAGATGTTGTCGTTGTACGCTTCCGTCAAACCGAGTTGAGGGCGCAACGAAACGGGGCCCTTGCTGTAATACAGAACGTCGGAAGGCTCGACCGACCGCAGCACGACCGTGGACAAACCAGCGATCAGACTAAAATTGCTTCGAGAAATGAGCAGACGCGGCATGGCAGTCACTTGTTTTCGATCCTCCTGTTAGAATTGAGTTAAACCATGGAGAGCGTTGCGCCGTTTTCACCTGAAAGTCTTTGAGTGCTCCCGCTCCGTTCTCCGTTACGAAATATCCAAATACGAAAGAGACCCAAATCCACATCTTGTTCCCGACCTTCTCCGGGATCGAAACACACGATGTGTCGCGGGAGAATAAATTCATTTACAGCCGTTCTGTCCAGTCTCGGTTTCAATTTCAGTTTTTTGTCTGGGGCGTTTAGCAGGATTCAAGCCACTAGCCGCCGCTCAGGCATTGTTAAACACTGAACAGCAAGAACAAACCAATGCGCTCAGGAAATACAGCCCATTTCTCCCTGAAGAACAGAGCGGCTCTGATCGGTTAAATCGGATTCGGCTTGCGGTTTGGCGTTCCGAGCGGGGCTATTCAACAAGTTTCTTGAGGAAAGACAACCTCCAGCGTCAAACAAGATTCGGGATGGAGTTGGTGTTTGTTGAATTGATTATATCCGTTCATTGACCGGCTCCTAAAGGTCCGTGCCCTGGCGCAGGCTCTGGGGCGGGTTAGCACGGGCCGTTGAAATCGATTCGCTCTCGCGGACTTACCCAAAGAAATCAAAATAAAATGATCTTGACTTCAGCCCACTAAAAAACCAGACTGGCCCCCGGTTTTGAAAATGGATTAATGGAATTCAGGAAGATGGCACAAAAAACCCTGCAAGGAATTATGATTACTCACCTACACCGCCTTACTTTGGCTGCGGCTCTTTTTGCGAGCGCCGCGTTTCTGGGCAACTCCGCCTCCGGCAGCATCATTTACGACAATTCCACAACTTACCTCGGCAAAATTCACTCCGCGGGCAATGCTGAGTTTGGAGATGAAATTTTCCTTGCTGGGACGGACCGGATATTGTCGGAATTTCAGTTCCAATACTTCACGACAAACAATAGCGGCGGCGTCCTGAGCGGCAACGAAACCGCGGAAGTTTTCTTCCGGTTGAATGACGGCCCCCTAAATTCTCAAGGCGTGCGCACTCCCGGAACTTTGTTTTACGACAGCACTCCGTTTCCTCTCGCCAACGGTTTCCGCCCCGTTTCAATCACCGGTTTGGCCTTGCAGATCCCCGCTAATTCGTTCACTTGGTCCGTCGCGTTTCGCGGAATCGAGGCGAATGAAACCGCCGGGCTGCTGTTTTTCAATCCACCGACTGTTGGATCGAGCTTCGATGATTTTTGGCAACTGACCGGCACCGGTTGGCAGACCTTCGTCGTTGACGGGGGCGCTACCCCTGGGAACTTCGCCGCTCGCTTAACCGCGGTTCCGGAACCGAGCACATACGTCTACGGTCTGATCGCGGGCGTCGGCTATGCTGGGTGGTTCTTCCGCCGCCGAAAAGCCTAACGTCTTAAGTCTCCTTTCAAAGCGCGGATTTGCATCCGCGCTTTTTTTATTTCCTGATGCGGCGGGGGCCGGGGCTGGCCCGAGCTCATGGACTGTGGCCAGAACCTTGAGACTCCGCCAGGGCCTGTTCCGTTGCGTGTGACCTGTAGCTCGCGACAACCAAATCGCTCAGAAGCTTATCCGGATTCTGCACACCCTCGACATCAATGAGGAATTCACGCTGGCCGGTGTTTTGGGCAATCAGTTTTAATCCGAACTGATAATCCTTAAACTTGGTTTCACAGAATTCCGCGATCGCAAGATCCTGTTCACACGAAAGTTTAATCAACCGTTCGATCGCGCCATCCGAGAAGCCAATCCTCAATCCGTGTTTATCAGAAAAATGACTGGCAAAATTGAGAATAATTTCCCGGCCCTGGCTCGTTTCTGTCTTGCGATGTTCCGCCAGCAATTTGTTCAATTCCGGCAGCGGGTTATCGACCAAGTCCCGCGCCACCCGGAACCTTCTCACTCCTGTTGAGGGTAGCCGGTATTTGAACTCTCGAAAAATCCGTTCGCAAATTGTCATCAAGCCTCGGGCGCCGGTCTGCTCAACCTCAGCAAGCTCAGCAATCCGCCGTAGCGCGTCGTCTTCAAATTCCACATCGATTCCATAGGCGGAAAAGCTTTGCTCGTACTGCTTGAGAATGCTGCCCTCCGAGCGTTTCAGAATTTCGAAGAGATCCTCAGTGCCCAACGGCTGGCAAACGACTCGGACAGGCAATCGGCCGATGAACTCTGGCTCGAACCCAAAATCGATGAAGTCGCGCGTCTGTGCCAGGCTCAACCCGCCCGTCTCGAAGGCCGGTTCGCTTTTTGCTCCAAACCCAATCGCTGCGGCCCGAATGCGGCGCTGCACCAACTTTTCCAGGCCTTCAAAGGCGCCGCTTACGATGAATAAAATATGTCGCGTGTTGATCACGCTCGGCGACTTTTTGCCGCGTTGAACTTCCATCAAGGCCTGAACCTGACCTGCAATGTCCTGCGGCGAGCGCACCGGCACCTCCGTTTCTTCCATCAATTTCAGCAAATTCGTCTGCACCCCGCGCCCGCTGACGTCGCGGCCAGTTTGGTTATTTGCGGCCGCAATTTTGTCGATCTCGTCAATGTAAATAATCCCATACTGCGCCCGTTCGACATCGCCTTCCGCTCGTCTTACCAAATCGCGCACCAAGTCTTCGACATCTCCCCCAACGTAACCGGTTTCCGAAAATTTCGTGGCGTCCCCCTTGACGAACGGCACGCCGATCAAATCCGCCATGCTGCGAATCAGATAAGTTTTTCCGACGCCGGTCGGCCCCAAAAGAATCACATTTTGCTTTGTGTAATTAGGCTGGAGCTTCCCCTCGCGCGCCAGCCGCACATGGTGGTAATGATCGCAAAGGGCGACGCTCAACACTTTCTTTGCCTCATCTTGTTTGATAACGAATCGGTCAAGATATTCTTTGACCTCTTTAGGCTTGTAGGAAAAGTTGAAATCCCACTTCGAACTCTCTCCCCCACTCGCGTCAGTTGGGGCCATCGGCTCAGACTTGGCTCCAGCCGAAAACCCTCCCGCTTGAAAATGTTGTTTCATGAAATCGCCGAATTGGCGTTGAAACTCGTCAGGCGAGGGAGGAAAAGTCAAGAGGGGCTCGGACATAACCGCCAATATGCAGAGCTATTGCGGTTCGTCAACTTCCGGACGGAACGCCACCAAGCCTAAGGGCGGGAAAGCGAATCCGCTGGAAAAATTCTGCCCGTGCATCGGAGATTCCTCCGCGGTCACTCCGCCCAGGTTTCCGACGTTGCTGCCTCCATAAGCCGACGAGTCGCTGTTCAACACTTCGCGCCACCGCCCTCCTTTGGGGAGGCCAAGGCGGTAGCCAAACCGCGCCACCGGCGTCAAATTCAGCACGACCAGGAGCTGGCTGCTCCGATCTGGGTTCTGCCGGACGAACGATAGAATACTGTTGTCGTTATCGGAACAATCGACCCAAAAAAAACCATCCCAATCATAATCGCTTTGCCACAAGGCGGGCTCCGCTCTGTAAACGCGATTGAGATCTTCCATCCACCGCTGCAGCCCGCGATGGTACGGCCCGGCCTCGAGCAGCCACCAATCCAGGCCCGCGTTTGGATTCCATTCATTCCGCTGCCCAAATTCGCCGCCCATGAAAAGCAACTTTTTTCCCGGGAAGAGCCATTCGTATCCGAGCAGCGTGCGTAAATTGGCGAACTGGCGCCAATCATCACCCGGCATTTTGCCGATGAGCGAACCCTTGCCATGAACCACCTCATCGTGCGACAGCGGCAAAATGAAATTCTCGTGATGATGGTACAGCATGGCGAATGTCAGGTCGTTTTGGTGGTACTTGCGAAACACCGGATCACGCTGAAAATATTTGAGCGTGTCGTGCATCCAGCCCATGTTCCATTTGAACGAAAATCCCAAGCCTCCCAAATAAGGCGGCCGCGTCACCAGCGGCCAAGCGGTCGATTCCTCAGCCACCGTCACGACTCCGGGAAAGTGGGTGTGCACGTGATGATTGAACTGCTTCAGGAATTCCACCGCTTCCAAATTCTCGCGTCCGCCAAACTGGTTGGGAATCCATTCTCCTTCCTTCCGCGAATAATCCAGGTACAGCATCGACGCGACTGCATCCACGCGCAGCCCGTCAATGTGATAGCGTTCGCACCAGAAGAGCGCGTTGGCGGTTAAAAAATTTCTGACCTCGTGCCGTCCATAATTGAAAATGAGCGTGCCCCAATCCTGGTGAGCGCCTTTGCGTGGATCTTCGTGTTCATATAGCGAAGTGCCGTCGTAACGCGCCAATGCCCAATCATCCCGCGGGAAATGAGCCGGAACCCAATCCACGATCACGCCGAACCCGGCTTCGTGCAGCGCGTTGACGAGGAACTGAAAATCGTCCGGAGTTCCGTAACGATGGGTCGGCGCGAAGAACCCCGTGACTTGATAACCCCACGATGGATAGTACGCATGCTCCGCCACCGGCAAAAATTCGACGTGCGTGAAACCTGTCTGCCTTAAATAGCTGACCAGTTCCTCAGCGATCTCACGGTATCCGAGCGACTCAGCAATGCTCTTCTTTTTCCATGAGCCAAGATGGACTTCGTAGACGGACATCGGAGATCTCAACGGATCGCGAATACGCCGCTGTTCCAGCCAATCACCGTCCGTCCATTTGTAATGGCCAGTTTCCCACACAATGGAAGCGTGGTTCGGATGGCCTTCGCAGAAGAACGCATACGGGTCTGTTTTCAAAGTCAAATGCCCGTGGAGATTATGAATTTCAAATTTGTAATGCGTTCCCTGGTCCACGCCTGGAACAAAAATCTCCCATACGCCCGAAGCGCCCAACAGCCGCATCGCATGCCTCCGGCCATCCCATTGATTGAACCCTCCGACAACACTCACTCGTTTCGCATTGGGCGCCCAAACCGCAAAGCTTGTGCCGGCGACGCCATCAATCACCCGTTGGTGAGCCCCGAGCTTCTCATAAATGCGCCATTCGTTGCCCTGCCCAAACAAATAGAGGTCCGTCTCCCCGAGCGTTGGCAGGAACGAATACGGATCCCGGGTGTGAATGACCTTCCCATCGGGCAAGGTGATCACGAGATCATACGCGTAAACACGGTTTGATTTCCGCGACACTCCTTCAAAAACTCCGGCCGCATCAATTTGCGTCAGAGTGAAGCGCGGCTTGTCCTTCTCATGAACCGGCGCCACTTCGACCTTCACGGCCTCCGGATAAAACGCCCGCATCACCACGCCAGAGCCGTCCCCCAGCGGATGCATCCCCAACAATTGATGCGGGGATTGGTGTTGAACGCGAACCAGACTGGATAATTCCTCTTGAGTTAGAATCATGGCCCAAAAGCTGTTAAACCTTTTAGAAACCGACCCGCTGCGGCCCGACTTATCGGGGCAACGTAAACGACTCCCGTTCCACTTTCCAGCGGGATTCGAGTAATTCGATTGGAAATCATCCGCCGCTCAGGCGATTCTGTCTCATGCTCAAAATTTTCGCCGCGGCCACCCTCTTGAATTTCGCATTGGCTTCGGTATCGGCCACGACGGATTCTCCCCTCCCATTGCGCGTTCTTCTGAAGAGCGCGTTCAGCAGAATTCAAAAACCGATGGAGAAGGTCATCCGCTCGGAAGATGAATGGAAAAAATTCTGGGCTGATGCCTCGGTCAACGAACCTGCCAAGCCGCTTCCCAAGGTGGATTTTTCCAAAGAAATGGTCATCGTGGCCGCGCTTGGCCGGCGCAACAGCGGCGGGTTCTCGATTGAAATCACGCGAGTCCAAAAAACAGATGACAAACTCAAAGTGTTCCTGAAAAAACGGACTCCTCCGAAAAATTCAATGGCGATCCAAGCGTTGACCGCGCCGATCCATGTCGTAGCGGCGCCGAGCACCTCCCTGGCTGTCGAATTCATCGATGCCGGCACAAATCCCTGAAGGCGGTTTGCACGAAATCAGGAGGCGATTCTTACGCTTTTTTTACAGGGCTTTGACAACTTTCTCTGCGGCCGCAGTTATGTTACGGCCATGAAGACCTTATTCTTCTCTCGACCAAACTCAGCCACAGCGGACCACTCCGACCGCTCACCCTTCATCTCCCAAACGGGAGGCAATCAGCTCAGGCAGTCGCTCCTCGGCGCAACCGCTATCTCCCTGCTCCTACTGGCCCTCGGTTCACCGGCGCGCGCGAGCGATCCAATCGGCATTTACGCCGTCGTTGACAAGGTTGTTCTCGAACCTTCCGCCACCGCGCCCGAACGAGTTCAGATCTGGGGCAGCTTTTCGTTCGCCGAAGGCAGTGGCTACGCATATAAAGCGCCCGCCGCCGGGTATCTCTATTACAAGCTCCCGGAAAAAAAGAGCGAACCTGCCCGCAACGAATGGGCTGACTTCAAATCAATGGCAGGAACAAAGGGCGTCGTCGGTTTTGGCAGCCGTTACGGCGACAAAGGGCGGATTCGGAAACCCGGCGAAAAACCGGCCGATCCGGATCCCTACCCAATTGCTTTTGGGCTGACCAAAACGCGCAAGAGTGATTATCAACCAGTGCGCGATCTGATCGAATTCCATCACAGGCAAAAGGCAAAGCTGGGCGCGACCGAACTTGAAAAAAAATAGGCGCATGCCAGCCTTATCATTCATCCAGCGCGGAGGATTGTTCCGCCATTCATCTTGGGACGGGCTCTTCGTCGCGCTGGCCGTTGTCCACGGAATGGCGCTCATCTTCGCGCCTTCCGTGGCGTTCGTTGCGATCGGGGTTTGGTGGAATTCAAACACGATCGCGCACAATTTCATTCACCTTCCTTTTTTCCGCCGGCGCTGGATAAACAAACTCTTTTCAGCGTATCTGTCGATCCTGCTCGGGATCCCGCAACGGCTTTGGCGCGACCGCCATCTTGCCCATCACGCGAATCGCCGCTGGAGATTCAGCTGGTCCAATCAATTGGCGACCGAATCTCTTCTGATTGCCCTCCTCTGGACTTCGCTGGCTGCGATCGCTCCTCGTTTCCTGCTCTCCGTTTACCTGCCGGGTTATGTTATCGGTCTGGGCCTTTGCTATCTCCAAGGCCTGCTCGAACATGACCCAGAGCCAATCAGCCATTACGGGCGGCTCTACAATTTATTTTTCTTTAATGATGGTTTTCACGCTGAGCACCATGCGCACCCAGCCGAACATTGGACTCGTCTGCCAGCTCATTCTGATCCGCCAAATCGGATCAGCCACTGGCCAGCGGTCCTGCGCTGGATCGAGCGCGGCGGATTGGACGGCCTCGAACATCTCGTTCTCAAATCAAAATGGCTGCAGCGCTTTGTCCTTTCCGCTCACGAACGGGCTTTTCGCGAATTCGTTCCCGTTCTCCAGAATCCGCAGCGCATCGGCATCGTGGGCGGCGGCCTTTTCCCTCGAACTGCCCTGGTCCTGCAACGCATTTTTCCCTCCAGCCAAATCACGATTATCGACGCGGATAGTCGCAACCTCGCCACGGCTCGCCGGTTTCTCAACTGCGAAGTCGAATTCAGACACGAATGGTTCGAACCGCGCTCCCGTTGCGACTTTGATGTGCTCGTCATTCCGCTGGCATTTCGTGGCGACAAATGGGCGGTCTACCAGCGACCGACTGCTCCTGCCGTTCTTGTGCACGATTGGATCTGGGGCAAAACGGACAGGAGCGTCGTGATTTCCTGGCCTTTGTTAAAGCGCCTGAACTTGGTGTTGCACGCCGCCGCATGAGCTTCGGGCCGCCAGCTGGGTTAACCAAAATCGAGCTCGCTCTCCGGCGTGCCACAGCTTTGTTTTTTGTTTTCGTCTTTGCCAAGGCATTCATCTTGGGTGGCGAAACTTTCTCATCGACCCCAGCGCGAGGCCTGGGATCGCTCTGGGAAGATCTTGCTGTCGCTTTGGCCTTTTTCCTGATCACCCTGCCCGCCTCCAGATCGATCGCGCCGCCGGTTCTCTTCGGCCTGCTCGTGGGCAGCACAGCGATCCACGTCTCCATCACCCGCCTGTTCGGCACGCCTTTAACATGGTCGATGATGAAAGCTACTCGCGGCCCATTGTCCGATTCAATCGTCCACGCTATTCGCCTCGACTCTGTCTTTTTCACAACGGCAATGCTTCTCCTTGGGTGGGGTTTATACGCGCTCTTTCTAAAAGCTCAGCTCGTGAGGAAACGGACCGTGCTCATCATCGTCGCGACGTCGACGATTGCATCGGCTCTGACTTGGTTCGCCCGGACGCAGGGCGACTGGTCCACGGAGAATCCGCTCATGGCTCTAATGCGTTCCACCCAATCGCGCGTCGAGCCCGCCTTCGCAAACCGAGATTGGCGAGCGAGTGATCTCGAGATTCCTGAAACCGGGCTGGAACAATGGCGCGGCGCGGCGGCGGGGCGGAATATTGTAATGGTCTCGCTGGAATCGACCGGCGCAAACTATCTGAAAATGTTCGGCGGCGACCTCGATCTCATGCCGAACTTAGCCGCTCTTTCACACGATGGAATTTTATTCTCACGCGCTTATTCCGTTTACCCTGAGAGCATCAAGGGTTTGTTCAGCGTTCTCCTCTCGCGCTATCCAGCTTTAGATATTCCCGCCGAGCGTTACGAACACTTCACCGCAATCGCATTTCCCCAGTGTCTCCGGACAGCCGGTTACAAAACCGCTCTCTTTCACTCGGGACGATTCGCCTACCTGGGCATGGATGCGATCATCGCGAATCGAGGATTCGATCTCTTGGAGGATGCGGGAAACATTAGCGGCAAATTGCATTCAAGCTTCGGCGTGGAAGAAGCGGCCACGGTGCGACGAATCTTGAAGTGGATCGATGCGCCCCGCGGCAGAGAAAAGTTTTGCGTCTTTTACCTTCCAATCGCCGGACATCATCCGTACGAAACCCCGGCGCCGGGACCATTTCCCGAAACGACCGATTTGAATCGTTACCGCAATGCTCTCCTCTACGCCGACAGCGCGCTGGGAGAACTCCTTCGGGGTCTGCAACAGCGTGGGCTGTTCGAAAAAACGTTGTTCATGATTTACGGGGATCATGGGGAAGCATTCGGCCAGCACGCCAATAATTTTGGCCATACCTTCAGGCTTTACGAGGAAAACGTTCATGTCCCGCTTCTGATTGCCGCGCCTGGATTATTTCGCCAGTCCATTGTCTCGAACAGAGCAGCAAGCCTCTTGGACCTGGCCCCGACGCTCCTGGATTTCCTGGGCCGTGAAATAGCTCCGTCGTTCCAAGGGACAACCTTGCTGGACGGCCGCGGACGGAGAGTCCTGTTCGAAACGGATTACGGCGCCGGGTTGGCCGGCTTGCGGGATGGCAACTGGAAGTTTATTTACGACCTCGACTCGAAACGCGCCGAACTGTTCGATTTGAGTCACGATCCTTCAGAGCAAAAAAATCTCGCCAGTGCGCACGTTCGGTTGGTGGGTGATTACCGGAAAACTCTGCTTGCTTGGTTGGGCGCCCAAAAAGCTTTGGTCATTTCCAACCTCGAACAAAAACAACAACAGCCAGTCATCACCTGGAAGACCGCTTCACGCCGCGATGGAATCGATCACAAAGAAAGGTAGGCGAGGATTTTTTTTAATTGCCGCGACAAGACCTCCACGGATCCTTCCGTCCAAGCGACAAAGTCGGCCGCCTGCATCTTCTCCTCGATCGGCCATTGCGAAGCCAATCGCGCGCGGATCTGTTGTGGCGCCCACCCACGCTCGGCGAGGCGCTGCGTTTGCGTCGTGGCCGAACAGGCCACGCAGATCGTCGCGGTGAATTCGCTCGAAGCATTCGTCTCGAACAGCAATGGGATGATCACGGCCGCGCCCCCTTCGCCTCCCGCGCGCCATCTGTCCATTTGACCAAGCCAGACCGTTCGAATACGCGGATGTAAAATGGATTCCAAGAGTTGCCGCTTTTCCGGATCGGCGAAAACGATCCGCGCCAATTCCTCTCGAATCAGCCGGCCGTCCCTGCCGATTAACTGCTCGCCAAATTTCTGGCGGATCTCCTCGAGAGCGGGTTGGCCGGGCTCGACGATTTGGCGCGCCACCGTATCCGTGTCGAGCACGGGCAATCCGATCGCCTGAAGCAATTCGCCTGTTTTGGATTTGCCCATCCCAACCCCGCCTGTGATTCCCAGGGACACCATAGCAGAGACAATTAGGGCACGAACGCGCGGTAAAATTTCGAGGGAGCAGTGGGGGTTTCTTTCAAAAGGATGCGGCCCAGCTCCGCGCGGTTTGTCAGAATAGAAGTCCAACTCGCGAAATTGGCCGAACTCTGCAGGACGAATGTTTGATTGGTTTGGCCCGTGAGCACCAGCAACGCTCCCCCAATCTCTTCCTGCAAACTCAAGCTCGGTGGCGCGGCTCCTCGTATCGATAGCTTCAAAGGAAGATCCACGTCATCCAAGAAAGCTGCGTCGAGTCCTGCTGAACCATGAACATCCTTCACGTAGCGCCATTCAAAACGATTACTGCCCCCTGGAACGTCAAACTGGTACGTGAGCCACGCGACGTCGCCACTCCAACGATTAAGCCGCTTGCCGTTGACGTAAAACTCAAGCCAGTCGAATCCCGATTCGCAACTTACGCGAAGATCGAAAACTCCTTTGCCCGGCCAGCAATTTGCCGACAGGCGTAAAACACTGGCTTGGTTATCCGAGATCAGGCCCGAGCGCGCCGCAAATCGGCCGGCTGAAACAACATTGGTTTGAATCGACCAAGCGGTGTTTCCGGAGAGTTCCCATGGCACTTTGGAGTAATTGCCGGATTCGAAATCATCGCTGAAAAGGTAAGGGAGGAATTCCGCGCGAAGATTCAAATTCCTCAGCACTCGAAGCGTCAATGGATTTTCGAAAGATTCCAAATCGCCCGCCCAGCGGGAGAATCGGAAATTCAAATTCGCTTCGGCGCTGATCGAAACGAGTGTTCCTGTTGGATAAACACCCGACTTGCTCAACAACTTTCCTCCGGGACCAGCCTGAAGGTTCAATTGAAAGTTGCTCCCCGTCTTGAATGAATAGGCCAGGACCGCTTTTCCGGAGGCCGCCGCGAAACCATCGACCGCGATCCGATAGGTTTGGTTCGGTTCGACCGCCAGCTCAACTTGGCTCCAACCCGATCCGGCAAACGCTTCGTCGTTCTGACCGACCAGTTGCAAGTCCGCCAATTTGTCTCCGGTGTAAACAGCCAGCAGGGTGTCAAAATTCGAATTTGTGGTGGAAAGCGATAGCGTCCCCGCTTGGCTCGGTCTAAAAAGCCACCAGACTGATTTGCCTCCAGGATTCCCAGCATGAAGCGGCTCGCCAAACTCTTTTGCAGCCCCGGTCGTGTCCGCCGTCACTTCACCGGCGCTGCCCGTCAACTCGGCTGCGAAGCTAAACAGATCGTTCCGAGCTGTGACCGGACTGTAGTAAAACTGCAGTTTGGCCGGGGCGGAAATATTGCCGGAGAAATCCGCGCCGAGAATCTGAATCGTGTTCAAACCGACATCGAGAATATTCGTGCTGATCCAATTGGTCGTTCCGAAGGCCGTGCCGCCAATCGCATTGTTGACTTTGATCAGCACCTCCTTCACTCCGGAACTGTTTGGCGTTGGGTCATTGGCCGTGCCGGTAATAATGACTTTTCGAAAATTCGGATCCGTAAAGACCGTTCCACTCAAGGGAGAGGTAATCGCCACAGTCGGACCGGCCGTATCTGGCTGGCCGTCCAATTCGACGCGCAGCCGAACAAGCCCGCGCTGATCAAGAGATGACCCAGCCACGGCGACGTGATACGTCACTCCAGCCATCGCGGTGAATCGGACGTACGGTTGCTTCTTCGCCCCGACATCGTTCGCGGAAGCCACTGCTTGCAGTGTCGCCAAGGTGCTGTTCGTGTACACCGCCAGGACTGTGTCGAATGAACTGCCTGCCGTATCGAAAATCACTGGGCTCGTCTTTTCAGGAGTCCAATTCCACCAGATCGATTTGCCCTCGGAAGGAATCCGCGCGTGAATCGGCTCGCCCAGTTCGGTCGACGCGAGCTTGTTTGTCCCCAGAACAAATCCTCCCCCGGAGGGAATTAAAGCGGCTTTGCTGAACTGATCATTAGGCGGTGGATATTCGATCGCATATTGAACCTGCTGAGTCTTGTTCGTCTTGCCGGGAGCAGATGCGGCAATCTTCAAATCAAACTGAAAACCGGTTTGCGGAACGTTCAACGTCGCGGAGTATTCCGGCCCGCCGAACGCCACATCCGGGTTTTTGTTCGAGAAGACCACGGAGTTATTCAGCTGGGGAGACGTGGCAGTCACGCTCGCATTGGTGATCGGAAAGAGATCCGTAACGATAACAGATGCCCGCACGCTGCTGCCGGCGAGCATTTCCGTCTGGGAAGGCGGCGTCACGACCAATTCCAATTCGCCGTCTGGATCAGCTGAGAGAGCACGAAAAGCGTTCACACGCCCGCCCGTTATGGTCAGCCCAGCAAGATCTGCGACGGGCACAGTTTGCGAGAGCAGCCTCACTCGAACCTCCGACAAAAGCGCTTGGGGCGATTTGGCCAGGATCAGCGCCGCGACCCCGCTCACATGCGGCGCAGCCATGCTCGTCCCCTGGAACACCTGATATTCGTCGTCGTTCCCGGAAGTGGAGGAAAAAATTTCAACCCCTGGGGCGCCTAAGGCGACGCCCTTGAGACCGAAATTGGAGAACCACGCCAGACGATCCCGCCGATCGAGCGCCGCCACGGAAATCACATTATCAAGCTCATAGGACGCCGGATAAAACGGATAAGCGTCGTTGTCGGCCCCATCGTTTCCCGCCGCAGCCACGAATATGACTCCTTTTGCACGGGCAGCCGCAATCGCATCAAACATGGCGCGCTGAAAAGGACCGCCGCCCCAACTTGCATTGATAACCCGAGCGCCGTGATTGGCCGCGTAATCGATGCAACGAATCGCATCATCCGTAAAACCAAATCCCTCCGATCCTAAAAACTTGCACGCCATCAACCGCACTTTCCAAGCCACTCCGACGTGAGGATGATTGTCATTGGCAGCGGCCCCGATGGTTCCGGCGACGTGTGTCCCATGATCCAGGTCATCCAAGGGATCGCCCGTTCCGTCAACCGCATTAATCCCGAATACATCATCCACCAATCCGTCACGATCATCGTCGATGCCGTTGTTCGCAATTTCCCCTGGGTTCCGCCACATCTGCGCCGCTAACTCGCGGTGCGTGTAACGAATCCCGCTATCCACAATCGCCACGATTACGTTGGTGGAACCGGTCGTGATATCCCAGGCTTTCTCAGCCCCGATATCCGCGCCGACAATGCCGCCCGCCGCGCCGGTGTTTTTCAAGCCCCACAATGTTCCATCCTGAAACCGAGAATCGTTCGGGACGGTGGCTGCGCGAACCTGGTAAACCGGTTCGACGTACTCGAACATTCCTGAGTCCCGCAGGCCTTTGATCTTCGCGAGTAAAATATCGCCCTGCGCAATCGGATCGTCGATCGACTGATTCGCTAAGCGAGCTGACGGTTCCAGGACAACCAAACCCGGTATCAACGAATACTGGCGGCGAACAGCCAATCCCGCGGCAGCCAAAGCAACATTCGCATTAGCCACTGCCGCGCGCGTATCGTACTTCGCCAATATCCGGTTGGGATGCACGCGATATTTGCCGAGCTCGATCGCCGCTGTCTGTGCGGATGCTTTCGGATCCAAACAAACACAAGAGCAGAGGACAACAATTCTAAATAGAGCGAAGGAATGGAAACGCATTTTCTAGCTTCAATACGGAAAGGACTGGCCAATTAGTCAGCCCAAACCTGGTCACTTTAGCACGGGGCAGGCTTTGCGCTAGAAAGAATTTGCCAGCGAGGCTGAGCAGCGCTGGCGAAGAGGAAAAAGGCCGGCCTATCCGATTTTAGCGCGGGGCTGTTCGAACACGGTAGTAACGCTGCCCTGAAGTCGGCGACAAGGCATCCTGAACCGCAGCCCGCTTGGGACTCGAAGCAGTATTCGTGTAGCGGGACAGGAGCTGCCAATTCCCTGTGGCAAGGCTGCTGGTGTATTCGACCTGGTAAGTCGTTAGCGGAGCCGCGTCCCATGAAACCGCAATTCCTGGGGCCGGATTGGTAATCTGTTCGGCGCGCAAACGGAAACCGCCCGTATCCGGATCAAACGGAAATGCATCAAGCCCGTTGGCGATGCCATCTCCGTCAGAATCGATCGTCGGGCTCTCTCGCAACGCGCGATTCACTTGGATCGTGCGATTCTCGGATCGCAAAACAACGTCGACGGAACTGTTCGGGCCAGCGAACCCAGAAACCCAAACCAAGCGTCCATTGAACATGCCGTTCAACTGTTCCACCGGCAAATTCGAATCGGCGAAGTAAATCACCAAGCCAGGCTGGATATCGATGGCGTTCGCGACATCCTGGGCTGTTCCTTCGAAATCCAGGAAATCCACATACATGGCGTTGTTTCCCGTGGCGCCGTGGAAACTATGGATCGTGTCAATTCCGCCCTTTAAGACTAGTTTCCCGATGGCAGCATTGTCCTGGAACCCGCCCGCGCTCGCTCCCCTGTCTTCAGCTGCCCAAGTGTGCGGGACAAGCTCGAAATTGGGCGCCACGGAAATGAACGTAGTTCCAAGAAAATCACCGAAACGTGGCTTCGCCAAAAGATGAATGCCTGAACTGGTGAATTGATTGCTCCCACCAGCGCCGCCATCGCCGATTGAGTTGACGATCGATAGAAAGAGCGCTCCGCCAGCGGAGTTGGTCGAATTCAACATCTTCACGTCTTGCGCTGAAATATTGATCGATCCGCCCGCTGTCATGCCTCCGCCCGTCAGGAAAACTTGGTCCGCCTGCAACGTGATGGTCGCACCTAAATTCGGAGGTCCGAACGTGGCCGGGCCAGCCACGATTGAGCCGGTGTTCTCGAATAAGCTGGTTTTGAAAACGAAATCAAATGCGTTTAATGAATTGTGGTTCGCAATGCTAACGTATGGAAACGACCGGTCATCGCCAAAGTGGCCGGTCGACGGTATTAATATCGTCCCGTTGTTCGTAAGAATCTTAAGTTTCGGAAATTCGATCGAATTCCAGTCGTTCCCGCTCGGCAGAGAAATCAAGCTATTGGTTTCCACCGTGAGGCTTTCTGCATCCACCAACACCGTATTCTGGATGCGGAGCGTATCGCTGATCGTGACGCTCGGCCCGGTGGCCTTGAAATCGTGAACGTAGACCGGGAGCTTCGTCAGCAACGCGTCCGCCCGCACGACCAACACATGAAAGGTGACATCAATGTTGCTGACATTGGTCGTCATGATCGTGGGATCGTTCGGGTCAGCCGTAATGTTGGTTGTCGCATAGGCAGAAGTGTTGGTCCAAACACCACTCCACGCCGACACCGGACCTGCCAACCGCTGCAACGATTCCTTCACGACGCTTTTGACCTTCAGTTCAGGCGTCTTGGTGGAGAGATTGACCGACAAGTTCTGCACGTCGACGATTGCATTCGAACTTGATATCAAATTGTTCGCTTTTATGTTCGCGAAACCTTCAGCCCGGATCCGGGTGCGGTCCAAGATCAAGTCATCCGCGAAAATCTCTACCCGACCGGCAATGTTCGTGATGGAAGCATCTGGCACGGCCGGGAGCGTGGCGGAAAGATTCGTCACCAAGAACCGATACGCTGCATAGTTGTACGGGACCGGACCATTCGTGTAGAGTTTCGAATCCAGCATGAAGACCGCATCCTGGTTCGACTTGGAGCCCGAGACCCATTCTAGCGGCGTCACACGCGTCACCTCATACGTGGAGGGCATGAACGTTTCCTGCCCTGCCACTGCTATGGTATTCAGATTCGTGAGAACCACGAAATTTGTTTCTGAAGCGATTCGATCGATCAAATAAACCGTCGTTTTGAAGTTCCCGGCGTCGAGAACGTTCGTCTGGAGAGTTGAAATCTCGAGTACAGCCGTCTTTAAGGGATTCGTAAAAATCGTGCTGGGCGCAAACCGCACGTCAAACGACAGATTTGTGTCGGAGCCCTGCACGAAGACAGCTTGCACGAGCAGATTGGTCGGCGTCACGGCGTTCGTCAGCACAAAGCCCATGGCATTGGTTAGCTGCAGCGCAACCCTGGCACCCTGAGGTGGCCCGCCAAACCCACCGCGAAACGGGGCATTTGTCACTTGATGCTGAGGCGTCGACACCCGGAAGAAATTCGTCGCCAGCGCCTTGCTGATCAGTGTGCTTGGGACGATTCCCGCCTGCCCGCTGTTATCCATTCCCCAATACAAATCGAGGATCCCAACATCTGGCACGAAATTGGTCGGCGTGAGAAAGCCGACGCCACCGAAAATCGGCTGAATGCCCACGGCGCTCCGCGTCAAATTCACAGTCTTTCCTTCGATATGAACCAGACCGCCAGAATCAACACGGATATCGCCCTGGTTGAGAACGTTCGTGGCAGCGATGATGATCTGTGGATTTTCGAAACCGGTGCCAAAAATACCGCCACCACCAAAAAAGCCTCCGCCAAAAGTAAACCCGGTTCCCGAAATTCGGGCACCCAACCCGTTTACAAAACTCGACGCGAGCAAACGAGGTCCTTGCGGCGGCGCATAGGAAAATCGAAACCCAGGGAAACCACTCATCACCCCTGAATTTACGAAAAACAACGTGTTGCGCGTTTCGTACGCCAGCGTTGACGACACGTCGAACTCACCATGATTGATAAACGAAACAGCATCGATCTGCGGCGTGTTGGTCACTGTCCCGAAATTCTCATAAACGGCATCGACAGCACGAGCCGAAGGCAACAACGATCCCGCCACCAGCGCGGCCAAAACGAAACATCTCTGGATCATACGAAATCTAGTTAGCAGAATGGTGCGCATGGGATTCTTCACGGAAGGCGCCATGGGTTGGAACTGCCGGACCCAAGAACTGCCCGTTCTAACTCCTCGATGCTGGTGCCGTCAGGAAATACAATGGGCGCATTGGTCGAGCCATCGTAAGAACCCCAGAACGACCCTGGGCTCGACGACTCCTCCGTCCCGCCGTCGCCAACATTTCTAAAAAACGGCCGCACTTTGCTAAAGGTAATACGAACCGGACCGTTCATCGTGCCGGGTCCAGTGACGCCACCACCCGCGCCGGCGACAGGAGTTCCACCGGTTAACGGAAAACCTCCATTGCGGACCAGCAGGAGAGGTATTCCCGCTGCATTCACCCCAACATCGCCCGCCGAAAAAACGATATCAGGCGCAGTTAGCACCCGTTGCACTTGTTGCTGTGATGGGACCGAATTCGAGATGAAGACATCATTGTAGCTGACCACATTAGTAAAAAAGGAGCCGAGCAATGAATCAAAGTCAGCGCGGCGGAGCGTCAGTTTGTCAATGCCTGGCCTCACCGCTGTAACCACCAAATTTGAGGAAGCGGTAACATTCGTGGCGCCGCCGCCCGAAACGGGAGTCCAAGGGCTGCCGCCACCACCGCCGCCGCCAAAGCCACTGATCGCATTGGTCGCGAGGTTTTCCAAATTAAGGTTTTTCCGGCTGTAGATGTAGCGCAACCCGCCGACATCGTCCCGGGTTAAGCCGGTGTAGAAAATACCTGGCGACAGCGTGTCGGCCGTTCCGCGAAAGTCGATCGTTCCCTGCGGAATCGCCAGACGAATGGCAACGGAAGAAGCGCTCGGCGCCAGCGGATCGACTGGTTGATCCACTGCCTCCCACGTATCTGGGTTAGCATAGGTCTGGAGAATCTGATATGTATAAAGCGTTCCGTTAACGAATGGACTCGGTCTCAAGGTGATCGGGTCGAAATTCCGCATGGTTGTCGTGTAAAAGGGAATATTATTAATTACGACGCGGCTTCGCAGGGTCCAAGCCCAACGTTCAGCCCCTGCCAAACCGAGCTGCTCCATTAAGAGCGCCAGGGCTTCGGATTTTAGATCGATTAAATTCAACGCTGCGGCCCGGTAATTCTCCCGGCGCGTATCCAATGGGAACTCGTGTAAATCCGCGCTGAAGCTGGAAACCGAAGGAAGAGCGTTGATGATTTTGATGGCCTGCTCGATGGCGTCCACGCCTTTTTGGCCGAACCAATCGAGGAATGAGGCATCATAACCATAAACGATCACCGGAGTGTTCCACCGGTATTCCTCACCCAAGTTTAAGGGGCCCCCAATATCTCCCCCCAATTGGTAACCGATGTCTACCGTCATCCAGCCTTCATTCGGCCCGAGCAGCGAGAACGCCGATGATTCCATCACCACTCCGGACAGCAACAGAGCGCAGCAAATCTTTTTAGCCAAGTTCAGCATAGAAAAATCAACGCAATCGTTTCACTCGAAAGTAAGTGGCCGTGCTGTTCGGGTTGATCAGAACGGAATCGTGATCCTCCGCCGCAAACCGTGCCGATCCGACATCGGTCCATTCTTCCGAAAATTCCGGCTTCGATTGAACCTGGTACACAAAACCAAGTTGCGTGTTCCATCGCAAAAATCGTCCTTGCGGGGTATCGATCAATTCAGTACGAAGCACGCTTTGCGCGTTCACGGGGCTTGTTCCAGCCAAAAATTCCTGCAGATTCGAGGCGCCGTCGCCATCACTGTCGGCCTTCGGATCCGGCCATTTCGATTGATCATCACCCCAGTATTGTCGCTGCCAATCGTCCGGCAGGCCGTCCAGATTATCGTCGCTTCCCCATGTTTTGCCTGTCACTGCGTCCGATAGCGGAGAGCGCGAACCATCCGCGAAGACAAAGGCCAGTCGGAAAGAATGCGAACTCGCTGGCGTCAGGCCAGACAAGGTCCACGGTTTGGCGGACGGCCTGACCGCGGCCGCTTGATCATCGATATAGAGTTCAACCGCGGAAACACTCGAGGACGCGTCTGGCCATGTCACGCTCAATGCGCTTGGACTGAGCGCAGAAACAAACGGCGTTGCGGCCTTCACCGGAGAAGGGGCGTAACGTTGCGCAAGAATATCGAATGTCGTGCGGCCGCCCACGAAGCTTGCCCAAACAGCCAGGAAGGTGCTTCGGCCGTCCGATGCGACTGCCGGATGAATCTGTTGGCTGTCGGAGTAGGTATTGACCTGGAATTCCACCCCGTTGGGGGTTCCCGACGCCGTAATGAACCGGCCAAATATCCCTTCGCGCGACCCATCCTGGCCTGCGCTCGTCCAGACTGCCAGCACATCGTCGCCAACCACCGTCAATTGCGGCGCGATGTGATTCCCAGGATAATGCGTGTTCACCTTAACCGACGCGGAGCTGGGTTTTCCTTGAGAGTCGAACATCCGTGCAAACACATCCCATCCATTGAGGGTGTCGCCTAAATCGCGTTGCGACCATGCGGCGGCAAAGCCGCCTTTCGGCAGCGCGACGAGCGCCGGCGCCCCACAGATATTCGTGCTGTCATTGATCAAAAATTCATTTCCGGCCGGCTGCCCAAGTTTATCGAAAAGCCGCCCGTAAATATCCGCGCTCCGCTCATAACGCTGTTGCTCGGAAACCCAAAGCACGGCGAGATTACCGCCGGAGATTGAAGCCACCGCAGGATTTCGTTGATTGAAAGGCGTGAACTGATTGACCTGAAACGTTGGGCCAAGCCTTCGCCCAAATTCGGAATAGAGCTGGCCGAAGACCCCTTGCATGCTGCCGTCCTGACCGAAACTCGACCAGACCACAATGACATCTCCGTTTTCAAGGCTCGTCACACCTGGGTCAGCTTGCATGCCATCCGCGTAGTTGCTGACTTGAACCTCTCCCATCGCGAAGGTCCCATTCGCCGCTAAAAAGCGGGCGTAAATTTGCTGATGCCCCAAAGCGCCGCCTTGCCAAACGAAAACAGCGCCACCGGATTTCGTCAGCGTGACTTGCGGATTTTCCTGGTCGAGCGCGCCAACTTGATTTACTCGAAAAGGTTCGTAGGCAGGGGAAAAGTCCGAGCCCAAGCGCCGGGCGCGAATTCCAAGGCCGTCTCCATCGGTGCTGTTGTCTTGCCAGACGAGGTAGCCCCCTGTTTGGTTCAGGCCGATGCGAGGCTTGGTTTGTTCCCCAACGAGAGCGCCGGAGATCCGAAACTCGCCTCCTTGTGGAATGTAGGGAGTTTGCCCGAAAACATGCCCCTCCAGAATCGTCAACACTAATAGGAAACAAGTTAATCCAAGGCGCGAAAGCGATGACATAAGCGAGCGTCTTCTAACCAAGCGATTTTTTATTGTCATGTTTTCTTCCCACCTTCGCCCACGGACTACTTAGCCGGAGGTTGAACGGTCGAAAGTCCCAACGTTGTCTTCGGATCGTAGGGCAACTGATCATCCGGGTGAATGCGATTTCCCGCCGGGTCAATAATGGTCGGCGTGACGAAGATGATCAGGTTCTTCTTGCTGGTCGCCATCGACTCGCTTCGGAACAGCCGGCCAAGGAAAGGAATGTCACCCAGCACGGGAACTTTATCTTTGATCTTATTGACGTCTTCTGAGATCAACCCGCCCAGCATAACCGTCTGCCCGTCCCAAACAATCGCGCTCGTCGCCACTTCGCGAATTCGGAAGCGCGGCAAAGGCAACTGAGCCACCAACGGCGTGCCCAGCGTATTGCCCGCGGCGGATTGCGCTTGCGGGATGAACTTGCCCGGATCGTCATACCCGAGAAACTCCGTCAGCGTCGGAATGATCGTCATCTGAATCGAGTAACCGTCCGCCGACACGTAAGGGATAATGTCCAGAGCAGGACCCAGCGGAATTTGTTGCGGTTGGAAATTTGAGGTTGTGCCAATGGCCGCGCCGCCCAAAGCCGTGCCGCCGACAGGAACGGCTCCCCCAGTTGTCCCGAGGCCGCCGCCGCCCGGCGTTTGACCGAAGTTCTGCGAGACGACGATGCTCACCAGTTCGGAGACTTTCACGTGAGCTTGCCTGCCGCTCAGCGTCGTCACGTTTGGCGCGGACAGCACATCCGCCCCTTGCCGCTGTTCGAGCGCGCGGATAATCACGCGGAATTGCGGGTCGGTCAGAATGCCCGTGATCGTTCCTAACGCCGGCACATTTCCTTGATCCGCGCCGACCGTGTTCCGCAACCCGGAGGTTAAAAATTGATCTGATGCGCTGGTTGGAATGGACGTTCCAGCTGGATTTGCGGCATCAACGCCGGGCGGAACACCCGGAAAGACCCCCAGCGGATTGTTGCCTCTTGGCGCTCCTGCGAATGAAGGCGCGGTTCCACCCTGCATTCCAACCGCGCCGCCGTGCATTGTAAAATTGCCGAGGAACCAATCAAAACCGAGCGCTTTGGAATCGCTCTGGCTGATTTCGGTGAACTTCGTTTCGATGTGAATTTGAGGAGGCGCAATGTTCAACGTCTGGATCGCTTTTTCCATGATGTCGAGTTCGTCCAGCGTGGCACGGGCAAAAATCACGCCCGTGCGGTCGTTGAAGAAAACTGCTTTTCCACTTGGAACGACATTCCCGCTCGCATCGACAACGAATGAATTCGTCGACAAATCAATGCCCGACGCGGTGAAGAAATCGCGCACCAACTGGCCTGCGCTCCACATTTGATTTGTTCGCGTGACCGCCGTGATGCCGCCGCCGCCCCCCTGCCCGCCTCCAACCCCGCCGACGCCGCCGCCGCCACCGCCAAAACCGCCGCCACCGCCAAGGCCGCCCAAGCTCCCCAGGCCGGTCACATCCACATACGGAACTAGAGCACCACCGCCACCCCCGACGCCGC
>Ga0209514_10001390_pt1 | contig 42085 bp, 71 predicted proteins | sample Subgrocontami58m_FD_187452 | JGI IMG/M metagenome (GOLD analysis project Ga0209514, IMG submission 187452) | Subsurface groundwater microbial communities from S. Glens Falls, New York, USA - GMW37 contaminated, 5.8 m (SPAdes) (version 3) | ecosystem: Environmental > Aquatic > Deep subsurface >...
ACGGTCAAAAATGCTTAAAGCAACCAATCTATTGAAAAAATCACACTTAAAAAGTGAAGAAATAATAGAGATGGGAAACGCTGACTACAAGCCCGCGCTAGAGGATTTATTTTATTCGTATTTTCTTTTCTGTGTGTTAGGCGAAAAGCCGCCAACAGTTGAACAATGTAACCAGTTTGTAACTGATCCTTGCGACTGGCAAGATTATAGTAATAAAATAAGCTTTGGAGTCCACTGTCCTAAAAAAATAAATGAATGGAAGAAATGATGAAAACGCTAACATTAAGAACTGCTAACGATGATTATATTGACTTGTATTCTCTACTAAAAGAAGATACAAAAGTCATTCTTGATTACTTTTTTAGTCTTAGGCAAAGTTGGGCAATTGCTGTCTTAGATCAAATAAATAATAGTAAATTATATGACAAATTTTTTACTGGTAAAAAGTATAAAACAGTGATAGATTTGGGGGCACACATTGGACTGTTTTCTTTATGCGTTAAAGATAGCTGTGAAACTATTCATTGTGTTGAACCGACAAAGATTCATTTTGACATTCTTAACCTGCTTACAGAGAAATATGACAATATCAAAAAACATTACTGTGCCATCTCTAATTATGACGGTAAAGCCGAATTTTTTGAATGTTCAACCAATAACACACAAAACTCTCTCTTAAAACAAGGAAACTTAAATAGAGGAGAAATTGCTTCTCTTGGAACTGTTGATTGTTTTTCACTTCTAACCTTCTTAAATAATAACAATATAGAAAAAGTAGATTTTCTAAAAATAGACATAGAAGGCGGTGAACAAATTCTTTTTGATGATCCAAACTTAGGATGGTTAAAAGACAGGGTAAAAATAATTTTTGTAGAGATACACAATATTGAAAACGGTAAATATGCTAATCCGCCCGAAGTAAATAAGAACATTTTGCTTGCTAAGTTAAAGAAACTTGGTTATACTACAAAAGTATATAATGATGCCATCTATGCAGAGTGTTAAAAATTTAAGTGTTAAACAGTTAAGGAGACGGATATATGAAATAAGTTATAAAAACAAACTTTCACATATAGGAAGCTGTATTAGCTGTGTTTCTATAATAGACAGAATATATAAGAAAAAAAAAGAACATGAAACATTTTGTTTGGGAAGTTCTCACGCGGCACTTGCTCTTTATGTAATCTTGGAGAAGTTTTACGGATTTGATGCTAACGATTTGTATAAACGTCATGGTACACATGCAAATCGCTCCCTTGAAGACAAGATTTATGTAACTGGCGGTTCTTTAGGTTTAGTAGAAACGATAGCATTAGGAATTGCAGTAGCTAAACCAAACGAAAGAGTATTTTTACTTTCAAGTGACGGGGCCACGACAGAGGGAGTAATTTGGGAAACTTTAAGATTCAAATCTGATAATAACATTAATAATCTTAAATGGTTTATTAATTGTAATTCTTTAGGAGCTTATTCGTATATTGATACTGATATATTAGAAGAAAGAGTTCATTGTTTTGATAAATCTGTAAAAATAGTTAGAACAAGTAACAAACTACCATTCTGCGAAGGTTTAAATTCTCATTATCATATAATGTCAGAAGAAGACTATCAAAAAATAAAATGAGACAGACAGCAAAAGAAGTTTTATTCTCAGCAATGGAAAAAGATGATAGAATTATTCTATTAGTCGGCGATCTTGGATTTGGGATGATGGATAAAATAAGAGACAAGTTTTCACCAAAAAGATTTATAAACTGCGGAAGTGCTGAACAATTAATGTTAGGAATGGCGGTCGGACTTGCTTTATCTGGTAAAATTCCTATTTGTTATAGTATTACATCTTTTCTTATTAGAAGACCTTATGAGATTTGGAAGTTATATCTGAATGATGAAAAAATTCCTGTTAAGTGTATAGGCGGAGGAAGATCGAAGGACTATTTAGCAGATAAGTTCACACATTGGAGTGAGGATGCAAAATATGTTTTAGATGGATGGGAAAATATAGAACAATTCTGGCCAGAAACAAAAGAAGATATTCCTTTATTAATGGATAAATTTCTTTATAATAATAAACCTTCTTTTTTAAGTTTGAAACGATGAAAATAATTGCTACATTTAATTGCGATAGCTGGTTAATGGATTCTTTTGCCGGATATAAGTTAATGAATAGCTGGAAATATTTTCATCCAGAAATTCCTATAATCTGGTATAACGAGAACGATACAAACAGAATAATGAAAGAAAATCCAGGGTTTGATAGAGTTTCTTATATGCCTATCATAATGAAAGAAATTAAGAAAAAATATGATGCAGAATTTATTCTACATCTAGACGCTGATTCGTTAGTTCTTTCAAGATTAGAAGAAATATTAAAAATGGATTATGAAATAGCTGGAGTTAGAAATAATTCTGATTTTCACACGGGAGATGAAAGACATAATAGACCTCATCCAATAAAAAACCTTCCAAATGAAAAATATGTAAATTGTGGCTGCATTTGCACTAATAGTAACGATTTTCTTGATGACTGGTATAATCTAAATTTAGAAGTTGTTAAAAGATTCGGCGGAGTAAAAGAATTTTTATGGTGCGAGCAGAATATGTATAATATCTCTTTCCATAGCGGAAAATACAATGCTAAAATTTTAGATGAAAAAGGTGGAAATTTATTTTATGGAACATCAGCAAATATGTATAGTGATATTGCTCCCGATTTTGATTATATTACTAAAGAATGGAATACGAAGAACCCGTGGGGAAGTTGGTATGAAATAGAAGAAATTGATAGAAAATGTTTCTTAAGAGGAAAAGAAATCAAATTACTCCATGCGGCTCACGGTGGAAGTGCAAAGAGTGCTAGGAAAATAGGCTTTGAACTTTTTAATCCAAAATTTAGAGAATACGCTAAGAAAATAACAGGACTAAATGAATAAACTAACAGAATTAGCAAACAAATACAATAGCGACAAAGGAGATTCCTATGAGTTATCCAACGGGTTCACCATTTATTATGAACCTTTGTTTGAGCCACTAAAAGACTCTAAAGTAAACTTACTAGAAATAGGACTCGCCTTACATAATAAAACCTCAAGTCTTAAAATGTGGTATGATTATTTTTCTGCCGCCAACATTTATGGCTTCGACATAAAATCTAACTTAAAGAAGTTTGAGAACGATAGGACAAAAATTTATCGTGGCAACCAAGGAAATAGAATAGACCTAGAAAACGCAATTAGAGACTTTGGTTGTAGAAATTTTGACATAATCATAGAAGATGGTAGCCATTTTTGGTGGGATCAACAAATGAATTTAGGATACTTATTCCAATTTGTATCTAGCGGCGGCTTATATATAATGGAAGATGTTTCTATTCCTAATATTAAACACCCTTCTGTCAAAAACGATCCTACTTATCACATGATACAAGAATATTTTAACCGGCGCGAAATTCACTCTGGAGTAATATTAGAAAATGAGAAAAAACATTTAGAAGAAAATTTGAAAGAAGTTTCCATAGGAATAAGTAAAAATAAAGACTGTTTGACAGTAATGTTTAGGAAAAAATAAAGATGATTAAAGTTGCTGATTATATTGCTGATTACTTAGCATATATTGGTGTTAAATATATTCACATATTAATGGGTGGAGGAGCGGCTACTCTTAATGATTCTTTGTGTAAGCATCCTAATCTTGAATATATATGTTATCATTCTGAGTCAATAGCTAGTTATGCTGCTTTTGGAGAAGCTAAATATACTAATAAATTAGCAGTATTAAACACAACTTCTGGAATCGGAACGGTAAACGCTCTTTCGGGAATTTTGTCTTCTTATTGTGACTCCGTTCCATTGTTAGTTATATCTGGAAATACTGCTCTTAAAAATACTTGTAGATATATTAGATTAAATCAAGGAGTTAAACTTCGTCAGATGGGAGTTCAAGATAACGATATAATAGAGATGTCAGCCCCAATAACTAAATACTCTGTAACAGTAAAAAGACCAGAAGACATTGCTTATGAACTAGAAAAATGTATTTATGAGTGTTGTCACAATCGCCCCGGACCTTGTTTAATAGAAATTCCATCAGATGTAGCAAACAGTTTGATAGAACCACGAAAACTAGAGCATTTTGTTATAAATGAAACAACCTGCCAAAACTTTGGAAACGATACATTTTTAGAAGAAAGAATTGGTAAAATAAAACAAGACTTGCAAACATATCAAAGACCGCTCATATTAGCAGGCGGGGGTATTAGGCAAAGCAATACAGTAGAACCGTTTAGAGAATTTATAGAAAAATATCAAATTCCATTTATACATACTTTCTTAGGGGTTGATTTGGCAGCTTATGATAACCCTCTTTGTCTGGGCAATCTTGGGGTCAAGGGAAAACGCAATGCTAATTTTTCTTTACAAAATTGTAATTATCTTCTAATATTAGGAACAGCATTAACTACTTCTCAAATAGGATACTTACCAGACAAGTTTGCCTTTAGAGCTAAGAAAGTTGCTGTGGATATTGATTATAATGTTTTAGAAAAGACTGGTTTTGTTGAATTAGATGAAAAAATAAATTGTGATTTGAAAGATTTCTTTAAGTATGTCAATCAATAAACAACAATGGCTAGAAAAAGTAGCTTATTGGAAAAACAAGTGGAGTCAATTTTTGCCAGAATATGAAAATGATGATTCAGGAATAAATTTATACAAATTTACAGAAATATTAAGTAAAAATCTAAAAGATGATTCAGTAATTATAGCAGATGCGGGGAGTTCGGGGTATGTTTTAGTACAGTCCTTACAATTAAAAAATAATCAAAGATTTGTTTTAGATTCAGGGCAAATGTCGCTCGGAGCTTGGCCATTGGGAATTGGAGTTTGTCTTGCTAGAAATAAAAAACAAACAATAATTTGTACTGGCGACGGCTCATTTAATTTTTGTCCTCACGCTTTAGCCACTATTAAAGAGTTAGAATTACCAATTGTTATCTTTGTTTGGAATAATGGGGGTTATCTTTCTATACGGAACACTTCTGATTCTTTTTATAATGGAAGAAGGTTTGGAACTGATTCTAGCAATGGATTATTTTTTCCTAAAATCATACGAATTGCAGAATGTTATGGAATTACTTGGAGAAAAATATCTACCGTGGATAATCTTCAATATGGAATAGAATCGGCCCTATCTTTGAACGAGCCTGTTATAGTTGAAGTAATATGTGATCCAAATCAAAAAATAGTCCCCGGAATTGCTATGAAAAATGGAAAACCAACAACGCTAGATGATATGGCCCCATATATCTCAGATGAAGAAATGGAACGGGAGACAATAAAAGATTAACAAGATGAAAACAATCCTAGACTTTCAAAAAGCAAAAAAAACCGGAGATATACTAAGTTGGATTACTGCTTACACGTTCGATATTGCAATGGCGGCGGAGCAAGCAGGTATTTCTCAAATTTTGGTTGGCGATAGCGGATATATGTGCATAAAAGGATTTTCTAGCACTAACTACGCAACCATGAATGGGATGATTGACTTATGCCAATCTGTAAGGAAAGGAGCTAAAAATACTTTCTTATGGGGGGACATGCCTAGCCAGTCCTATGAAGAGTCTAATCAGGTAGCAATCCACAACGCTTTAAGGTTTATCAAAGAAGGAGAATGCAATGGAATAAAACTAGAAGGAACTACTGATCTAATCTGTGAAAGAATAAAAGCTGTAAGTGACTCTAATGTAACATGTTGCGCCCACGCGGGTTTAACTCCGCAATCTAGTGATTCTATGGGAGGTTATAAATGCCAAGGAAAAACTTTACAGTCTTTTGAGAAGTTGTATGAAGATTGTATTAAGATTGAAAAATCTGGCGCAAAACAATTACTTTTAGAAGCTGTTCCGCCACAAGTAACAAAACAAATCTGTAAAACATTATCAATTCCTGTGGCAGGTATTGGGGGCGGTCCCGCCGATATTCAGTTAGTCATTTGCTCAGATTTATTGGGCCTATATCCTACTTTTAGACCTAAATTTGTTTCTTGTTATATTCCTAAAGTTTTGCCTGATTTTATATTTTCTTTAGAGAATAAGCCAAAAGAAATGTCTCTAAAAGAATATGGGAAAGAAACTCGTTTGGATGGATTATTCTGTCTTTCTAAACTAGCAATAGAAAAATATGTTAATGATGTTAAAAACCAAGTCTTTCCATCTAAAGAAGAATGTTACAATTTAAAAGAAGAAGATTTAAAAGAATTGCGAAAGTCTAAATACTGGAATATCCACTGGGAGTATCCCGACGAAACCCCTACTATCTTTCAATAATCTTTGAAACCTAAAATCTTAATTACTGGCGGGGATAGTTTTTTATCCAGAAGTTTATATCCTTTATTCAAGAAGGATAATTATAATGTTGTTTCTTATTCTAAAGAGAAACTTGATCTTCTAAAGTTAGACAATATAAAAGAAATCTTCAAAAAAGAAAAACCAGAGATAGTAATCCATACAGCAACAAAAGGCGGAAGAAGAATAAAATTTGATAGCCCGGACGATTTTTATGATAATTTATTAATGTTAGAAAATATTCTTTCTCTTAATTCTTACTATGATAAGTTGTTTACTTTTGGAAGCGGGGCACAAATTTATAATAAAAATAGTTACTATGGTTTCTCAAAATACATACAATCCAAATTAGTAAAAACAGAAGAAAAAAATACTAACTTATTGCTATTCAATGTCTTTGGCGAATTAGAAACAGAAGACCGTTTTATAAAAACAGCAATAAGAAACTATATCAACAACCGCCCGATAGAAATATGGGACGATAAGTTCTTCGACTTCTTTTATCACGAAGACGTTTATGAAGTAATAAAGTCTCTCATACATGTAAATTTTTCTTGCAAAGAGTTCAATTGCTGTTATGATAAAAAACTTAAACTTTCAGAAACCGCTGCTATTATAAATAACTTATCAGATCATAAAGTTCCAATTATGGTAAGAGATGATAGCAATAAATCATATACTGGCAATAATACAGTATTGCAAGGTCTAAAATTAAATCTAATAGGACTAGAAGAAGGAATAAAAAAAGAATATAAATGGTGTTTAGAAAATAGATTATAAATTAAAAATATGAAATTCGAGAAAATACATGTTTTTTATCGGCAGACCACACATAATAAAATTTCACCAACCAGAGTTCCGTGGTTTGATTATGAGAGATGTTTTAAATCTTTTCTTGATAGTTTAAATCCAGACCTTACTAAGTTAACAGTATGTTTTGACGGATTTTTAGACGAATATGATAATCATTTTACAAGTAAATATCAAAACAAATATAATTTCAGCACACAAATAATAAATACAAATTCATACACCGGACCCTGTTACGAAAACAATGGCTCTTCAAAATCTTCCTGTTTAGTAGCAGAAATTATTAAAAAAGATAATTTACCAGAAAATTCTCTTATTTTTACATTAGAAAATGATTATATTTTTCAACCTATTGACTGGGCAACTATTGTTTTAGATTTGTTTAATAATCACATTAATGAAAATCATATAATATCATTATATGACCATTTAGACAAATATATCTTTACCCAAGACACTAATAATCACTGGGGAATGTATAAAGATTTGAAAAGCAAGATAATTTTAGGAGGATATAATCACTGGAGGGAAGTCCCGAACATTACAAGTAGCTGGATTCTCAGTAAGAAAATGTTTGATATGTGCTGGCCAGAACTATCACAAGGAATATCAGATAATACCGGAAGCGATATATGGAGTAAAAAATTCGGGACCAAATATCTGAGTCCTATTCCTAGTATTAACTGCCACTCTGAGTCTTATTTTATAGCTCCTTTTGTTCCGTGGCAACAAATATTAGAAAATGTTGTTTTACTATGATCAAACCCCTTCTTTTAACCATGACTCAAAACAGAGAAAAAGACATTTCTCTGATGGTTAAAAATATTTATCCTACTTTTGACGGTATTGTTGGTTTAGTTAATCAACCTTCTTGGGACACAACCTATCACATTCTAAACCAAAACAAAGGAAACGGCAAAATACTAAAAGCCAACTGGACACCAAATCATGGTTTTTTAATGAATCATTTATTGTTTTACGGTGGAATTAAAGAAGGAACTTATTGTTTTTTTCTTGATTCTCCAGAGTCAATGACTGATGAATTTATAAGAATAATTCCCGGACTCTTAGAGGAATTTGAAGAAAAAAATGTATCAGCTTTGTATTGGAACGAAAGACCATATATATTCAAATATAATCAATATATGGAATTCCACGGCGCGTACCACTGGGGGCTTCAGGGTCTAAGAGGAAACATAGTTACCTTACCAGATAAAGATAAATACATAATAAACAGAAGAAACGAAAATCCCGAAATTTCTTATTGTTTTAATCCTATTAAGTCATATCTTTGTTATCCTCTTTCTAATGAGACAACGATTATGTACTCTAAGTATGGATCAGAAATATTAAACAAAGAAGAGAATAAAAGAAGAGAAATAAGAAAATATTTACAAGAAGTGTTAAAACTTGATTTAACAACCCTTGATGATCTTATTTCTTACTTGACAAAAATTAAAGATGGAGTTATTGTTCCTGATAGTTATTTTATAGAAGCAATGGACTCAGAATTTAGACTATCTGAGTTGTTCCAGCTTAAGGTCTTAGGAATGAAATTTATGGAAGAAATCGTCCCGCGCCGATACAAATTCTCTTTTAAAGATTACCTTGAAAAAGGCGACGGATTTATTAATCCTAATTATTTTTCTACTATTCTTAAGTATGATTCTAAAGACTGGACCTAATGAGTGAAGATAAAATATTTTTTCATAATTCAGAAACTTGCCCGAAATGTCAGAATAAAGGACTAAAATTATGGCAAGTAGAATTAGCAGGAAATTATCCGTATCTTGACGGGCCGGATAATGCAAAATTTGGAAGAAAATATTGTTGTGAAAGTTGTAATCTGTATTGGATTATAAAACGCGGATAGTAAAAATGAATTCTGAAACTGTTCTATCTCCAACTGGTCTTCTAACAGGAGAAGAAATTCAAAAAATATTAGAACAAACTGACTGGACCGATTTTTGGCAAAAAGTCCACGAAAAATCTTTACCAGAAATTGAAGCATACAGAAAAGCAGAGGCTCTTTCAAGAAACTCAAACCGTGTTTTTTATTAAAAAATGACTAAAGTTGTCAATATAAAAACAGATAAATATGACATCTTTATCGGAAGACCATCCGAATATGGAAATCCTTTTCTTATAGGAAGAGACGGCAACAGAGACGAAGTTTGTGCAAAATATCAAGACTACTTTGATCATAAAATTGCGACAGATAAAAATTTTTATGCCGCCGTTATGGGATTAAAAGATAAAACTTTAGGATGTTTCTGTAAAAAGAAAAACAAACAAATAAAATGCCACGGAGATACAATAGCTAATTACTTAAACAGTTTATGACCAAAGACCAACTAATAACAGAGATTAAGAAAATAAAAGAAGAAGTTTTCGTTTTAAGAATGAGTGTTAATACTCTAACCCCTGACGATTTTAAGAAACAAACCGCCAAAATTATAAAACATTGTGAAGAATGTTTGAAAGATTAGTTTTTAGTATGAAAAAGATAAAATTCCCGCCCGAAATAATAAAAGAATACGGTGAACAAATCTGGCGCGATCAAAATTACAATAAAAATGGTTATGACAGTAATTCATATAATGGATCAGAGGTAGCCGCCGCTTGTGGTGAAATTGAAGAAAAAGATAAAGAAAAATTTAGAAAAACAATCTTAGAATACGCTAGAAAACATAGAAAACCAAAAGGATTTTTCTAAAAATGAAAGAACTAATAATTAAATGTGACAAATGCCAAAAACCCGGCGCAAAACCTTATAGATATATCTATGACCGAGAAATGGACTCGTCGGGAAACGGATATAATAATTGTTATAAATATATTGACCTTTGTTTTCAATGTGTACAAATTTTTGTATTAGAATGTAAAGGTAACTATAAACTTCAAGAAACGTGAATAAAATAACAGTTCATTTCCTAAAAGAAAAATCTTCAGAGATAGATACTGAAAAATATCTGGCGGCGGGTAAAATTTCTCGTTCTATTACTTTAGATAGTCTTCTCTATATGTTAAAAGGAACAAGAAACGAACATTTTTTTACAGAAGATGAAAACAACAATCTTGACGCCTGGTTATTAAAGTAATTGCAAAACATTCTTTTTACTGTTTATTCTCCTAATATAGAATTACAAGTTCTTTGTTTTGACGGCGCGAAATTCTATCTAAAAAATAGAGAAAGTGAATTTGTAAGATGGTGGTTTGAAAAACATGGTATAAAAAATTTTTTCCTTGATTTTGAAACAATTGATAGTAATGTTAGGAGATATGATGTTTTAGACAGAATAATTTATGAATAAAGAAGAACTAAATAAACTAATCTTACGTTTAAGAGAAGGAATAGTTCTTAAAGCAAGTATGATGGGTGGTATAGGCGGGGTCAAAATAGATCACGATCTAACAGCTACAAAACAATTAATGAAAGACGCTGCTGATAAACTTTCCGAATTAAAAAATGAAATTTTGCCCAAATACTGATTATAGTGATCTTCTAAATTCTTTAGATACAACAATGGGTGAACTAGAAGAACTAGCAGAACAATATAGAATCTATGGACAACATAAGCAAGAAAAACAAGTTTATGACTTTGTTAACAAATTAGCTAATCAATTTCATAAAATAGACAAATTTAGACTAAAAAATGAAGCCAATATGGATAATAGAAAATCTGACTAAAGAATCTTCTTACACAGAGTTAATTAACGAAGTTAAGAAACAAGGATATGATTTAATAGAGATTATAGACGACTTTAAGTATTCTTCTTTAGACCGATTAAAAGGAACAAACCAGTGTGTTATAACCAATGGCTCAATAGAGATGGTTAAACATATAAACAAACATATTCCAGACTGTTATCCGGGCGCATACTGTAATTTTAATAATTTTCTTTGTTCTAAATATTATTCTTACTTTGGAAATTATCTTTTTAATGATAGATATGCTCTTTTAACGCTAAAAGAAATTCAAAGAAACCGTTTCCAAATATATGCTCGTTTTGGAAAAGAAGCTGTTATCTTTATACGGCCAAATTCAAGGGATAAATTGTTTCAGGCTCAACTGTTAGACTTAATTGATTTAGATAGGTTCTGTGAAACAAACAAACATTTAGAACATGAATTAATGATAGTTTCTACTCCTAAGACTATAAGAGGAGAATACAGATTCGTAGTAAGCAAGAGCAGGGAAATCTTAGGTCACTCAACATATAGATTTCAAGATCAAATATGTAAAATCCACGCCGTTCCAAAAGAAGCTACGATTTTAGTTGAAAAACTTTTAAAAATAGACTATATTCCTGATTCTGTATTCTGTTATGATGTTTGTGATACACCTGACGGGGAATTTTATCTTATGGAGTTGACCAGTTTTAGCAGTTGCGGGTTATATTCGACGGATAAATCTAAGATTGTTTCAGAAGTTTCTAAAATAGCAGAAGAAGATTGGAAGAAAAAATATAATGTATAAGTGGCCACTAGCAACAGACTCTTTTACCTTTTGCGACAGACTGAGAGTTGCAGCTTTTATCTTAGATAAAGACAACCAGCTAACAATGGGTCCAAAGGTTAAAGAATTTGAAGACCTAATGACAGAAAAGTATAGCGTAAAAGCATTGGGTGTTTCATCGGGCAGCGCGGCAAACCAACTTATCTTTGAACTATATAAACAAAAAAATCCTGATAAATTCAAAAACTCATTAGTAATTTGCCCGGTAGTTAGCTGGATTTCTAGTATTAGTCCAGCATTAATGGCTGGATATGAAATTAAGTTTTGTGATATTAATTTAGAAGATTTTTCTTTTGATGATAACAAATTAGAGCAAATCTTAGAGGAAAACAAACATAGAAATTTAATAATCTGGCCGACCGCTTTAATTGGTTTTTGTCCTAACTTTTTAGTATTAAGAGAATTAGCTAAAAAATATAATGCTGAACTTTGGGGCGATTTCTGCGAAAATCAATTTTCTACTTATAATGGGAAATCTATTTTTTCTCAAGTAGATATATCATCTTTGTCCTGTTATTTTTCTCATGAAATTACTTCTATAGAATTTGGATTTGTTTTCTTTAAGAATGAAGAGAATTATGAATATGCTAAAATGCTAAGAAATCACGGTCTAACAAGATCGTTAGATGAGAATAGTCGTCTAAAATATAAAATAGAGAAAAATTATTACTATATTGATAAACAATTTTTGTTTGGAGTTTTAGGAACAAACCTACGTCCCACGGACCAACATGCAATTTGGGGGCTTCAAGATATGAAGAGGGTTGATAAATATAAACAACACAGGAAAGATATTTATCAATATTATTATAATTCAATAGACAGTCTTAAATATTATTTACCAGAATATCTTCCTAACAATATACAAGAACATATTGCTTTTTGTTTGCCAGTCTTCAGAGAAGATAGCAAAATAAACTTAGTAAAAGAAAGATTAAATAAAAATGGAATTCAAACTAGACCTTTAATTGGAGGGTGTCTAACACTACAACCTGTTTTTGAAAAATATAACAACGCAACAGATTTTCCCAATGGGCTATGGGTTCATAATCATGGTTGCTATGTGGGGCTTAATTATAATCTAAGATATAAAGATATTGATAATCTAATAGAACTTTTAGAAGAAATATAAATGACCTATAAAACCGCCATCATTCAATGGGAATATGAAGATCAACTACCAGAAGATTTAACAGACGAAGATTTTAAGCTTATGTTTACCGCTTCAGAAGTTGATGGTGTCAGAATATATCCTTATGTTGAAACAGAAAACGGTGAAAAATATTTCCTAATAGTATAAAATATGAGTAAAAAAATCATAATTAGCGGCGTCAGCGGCCAAGCAGGGTCGTTTTTTACAGACTATCTTCTTAAAAATACTGACCATGAAATCTATGGAATGGTCCGCCGACTATCTGTAAAAAATCATAAAAATATAGATCATATTAAGAATAACAGATTTCATTTAATCAGCGGCGATCTTAATGATAATCATTCTATCTATAAAAACATAGAAGAAATTAAACCTGATTTCTTTATAAACTGTGCGGCACAGAGCTTTGTTTTTGAAAGCTGGATTACTCCTGCCAACACCTTTGAAGTGGACTGCGTTTCCATTATACATATTCTAGAGGCAATTAGAAAGATTAAACCAGAATGTAGATTTGTTAATTTTGGGTCGTCCGAGGAGATGGGGGATGTTCAGTTTTCTCCACAACATGAAAAACATCCGGCAAGAGCTAGATCAATTTACGGAGCGGCAAAAATTGCCGCCAGACAAATAATTAAAGTATATCGTGAAAGCTATGGAATGTATTGTATCCAGCCGTGGTGTTATAATTATGAAAGTTACCGACGTGGCGAAGAATTTGTTACCAAAAAAATAACAAAAGGAGTTGCTAGGATATATCATGCTATTAAAAATAATCAACCCTTTGAATCTATAAATTTAGGAGAACTATCAAGTCGGCGTGATTGGTCACATTGCGAAGATATAGTTGATGGCGTTTGGAAAATGATTAATCAGGAAAAAAGTATTAACGAATATATTCTTTCAAGCGGAGAAACCCATTCTATTAAGCAGTTCTGTGAATATGCTTTTAATAAAGCTAATATAGAAGGAGTTTGGACAGGAGAAGGATTAAATGAAAAATACGTTCTTCCAAATTATCTTTTAGAAGAGAATATTCCTAAATCACAAGTATTAGTATCAGTTAATCCTAAATTTTTCCGTCCCGCAGATGTTTTACTACTTCAAGGAGATTCTTCTTTAGCTAGAAAAGAGTTAAATTGGCAGCCAAAACATACTTTTGACGATCTTGTTTCAGAAATGGTCAAATGGGATATTGATAATTATGTTTTCTAATTTTCTTTCTTATCTTAAATCTTTATATCGTCAAAGATGGAAGCTTAGAGACAACTATCTTTATCTTCCACCTTTAGAAATTGGTTATGATACAAATTTGAAATATAAAAATGAAATTATATTCTTTGGTTTTACCAGAGAAAAATATTTTTCTTACAGACTTAATTGTTATATTGTGTGCTATAAACTGTGTTTGTGGCCATTTTATATCTTTATAGAATTATGAGCAGAAAGATAAAATTCAGAGTTTGGAATTTGAAAGATAAAGAATTTCATAATCCAGCTATTTTAGAAGTTTGGGGTAATCCAATTGAAAACTACATTATTCAACAATTCACAGGCTTACTTGATAAAAACGGTAAAGAAATATATGAAGGAGATATTGTGTGCGGATTTGATTTCATAGCAGAAGTAATTTGGGAAACAGAAGACTCTGCTTTTCAAATAAGAAGAATAGATAAAACTCACGGCGGCGCATTTCTAAACACAATGTATATGCAAAATTTTGAAGTAATAGGTAACATCTTTCATAATCCTGAACTAATAAACAAATAAAACAACATGTTAATTAAAACTGAAAAACAAATCTATAACGATGACAGATGCAAGGAGATTATCACTAAAATCGGTCCTGACGTACTAAAGATTTTTCAAGAACTGAAAACAGAACTAGGAGGAAAATTACCCGCCGAATTATCTTATGGGATTGTTGCAGGATTTTTAAGGGGAAAAGGATATTCCTGGGAAGAGTGTTTTATTGGTATGGAAAGATTCATATCGGTTACAAATCAACTTTTAGGAGAACCAAACCCTCCAGTTCAAGCAGTTTTTTCAATTATGGGAAAAGAAGACGGCGGAGTAAAGCTAGATTTCAAAGAAATAAAATAAAATATGGCTAAAAAAGACAAAGAACTAGATAACAATGTAAAACCAGAGGAGATAAGTAAGAATCTATTAAACTCTCTTCTGGGCGGATATAAAGATTCTCATTATAACTTCATAGAAACCGCCCCGCAAACTAACATTAGTTCTGGGTCGTTAATCTTAGATAGTTATATCAATGTAAAAAGCGGTTCCACGATTAGAATTGGCGGCGGACAAGCCGAGTCAGGAAAATCTTCTCAGTGTTTATTGTTTGCCGCTAATTATATGAAGATAATGCCTAAAAGTAAAACCTTTTTGGTTAACTCTGAAGCGCGTCTTTCCAGCGAGTTACAAAAGAGGAGCGGTCTTAAGTTTGTAACGGATTCAAACGAATGGGACTATGGAACGGTGTTTGTATATCATTCAAACATAATGGAAGCATCCTGTCGAACAATTGAGTCATTGCTAAAATCAATGTTTGAACAGGGCGAACATTTGTGTGTTATCATTGACAGTATTGACATGATGACATTAAAGCAGAATATGGAGGAAAAAGAATTTGGCGAGCCTACAAAAATCGCCGGGGTTCAATTTCTAACCAAAGAAATCTTTCGGCGAATTGGACACCCAATTAATAGATATAATGCCCTTCTACTCATTACTTCTCAGTATTCTAGCTCTATAAGTCTTGATCCTTATTCTAAGGAACCGCCTAAGTTAATGCAGGGCACTTCTGCCAACGCTCTAAATCACCAGAGCGATTATGCTATCTACTACCGTCCAAGATACCAAGGGGACTTTATCCTTGAAGACCCTGACGAAAAACCCGATAGAATCAAAAATAAGATAGTAGGAGTGTTTGCTACCGTAGAAATAAAGAAATCGGCTACGGATGTTACCGGAACGGTTCTTAAGATTCCAATTAAGAGAGGTAAAATAGGAAACCAAATTTGGGTTTCCAAAGAAGTTGGAGATATGATTTTAGGATATGGTTTAGCCAAAAAGGAAAAAAGCACCTTTGTTTTCAGTGAAACTGTCCTTTCTCAAGTAGCAGAAGAAAATCTTTCCAGACCTAAAGACCAAAAAATGGAACTAAAAGACAGAATCGTGGGACTAAATAACTTTTATAATTACTTAGAAGAAAATGAACCAATCTGTAACTGGTTTTATAAGAAGTTTACAGATATAAAAAACACAGAATAAAATAAAAAGAGCCGTCAAAAACGGCTCCAACTACTTGATTTAGACTAGCTTAGAATTAACTACGTAAATAAGCGGGTACGGCATACAGTTGACCGCTAGGGCCAGTAAATGGAATCCAAACATTAGGTTCGCCCATAATAGTAGGAATAGTATAGGTTCCAGTTGTACCATAAATATGTCCAGTAGCAAGAGCAACGGTATTAGTCGGAAAACTAACGGTTCCAGTGGCGGTTATCTGTGCGTTAGCTAAAACAGTTGGTTGAAAGGTACTGGCGACGGTATCAACACCAGCAGAATCAACAAATCGTAAAATACCGCTTGAATTAACATAATATGAAACAACGCCCGCGCCTGGGGTAGCAACAGCGGAACTTTGAGTTCTGAAATCAGCACATTTAGCCATATTTTTTTCCTTTTTTAATCTTAAAGTCTATACTAAATCATTAGTCATTTGTTATTACATTATGTTTCTGTTATTGTGAAATTATTTTTTTAACACTTTTTTATGAAATTAAAACAAAAACAAAAATGTTTTCTTAAAGAAGAAACAATAATAAAAATTATAAAAAACTATTTTTTAGCAGAATATAATTTACTATTAGAAGATGTAGAACAGTATCATTATGGAAGATTTGTTGGTTACGAATTAATAGCTAAAAATCGCAAAGAATGGGTAAAGTCAGAATTTTGTGAAGAATTGGAAGAAAAAAATCCTTATAATCCTTTTGGAAGATAAAAATGCTAAAAATAGGTACAACATTTTCAGGAATCGGCGCACCCGAACAAGCATTAAAAAATCTAAAAATTCCTCATATCGTAAAATGGGCTTGCGATAACGATAAATATTGTAAACAAACTTATTTTGCTAATCATAGTTGTGAAAAATGGTATGATGATATTACAACAATAAATATTGATGAATTAGAATATGTTGATTTATATGTTTTTGGTTTTCCCTGTCAGGACTGTTCTATTAATGGTAAGAAAGATTTGAACAGTGGAAGAACAATTCTGGTAGAATATTCTCTTAGGATTATTGAAAAAATTAAACCTAAATATTTTATTTTTGAAAATGTTAAAGGTCTTTTAAGTAAGAAGTTTAGTTTATTTTTTAATTCTATTATAGAAAATCTTTCTCAAAATTATAATTTACAATACAAAATATTAAATAGTAAAAACTTTGAGGTTCCACAGTCAAGAGAAAGGGTTTTTTGCATTGGTATTAGAAAAGACATTGAACAAAATTTTAATTTTCCGGTCGGAAAAGAGACCTGTCTTAGATTACAAGATATAATTGAACATCAAGACAGTAATTTACCAGAAAATCATAAGTTTTATACCTATCCTTTTAGAAAAACTAAAAATTATAGACAGTATGATAGAAGCGGTAAAGGATATTCTGGACAACCAGACAGAGTATATTATCCATATTCTTTTTCACCAACTCTTCCTGCGTTTGGAAACGGGATTCCTTTAATATTATTACCAAATGATAAAATAAGATATTTAACCACTTTAGAACGAAAAAGATTGCAAAGTTTTCCTGATGACTTTATTTTTCCTGTCAAAGACGGTTTAGCATGGAAACAATTAGGTAATACTATAACTGTTAATGTTTTAGAAGCTATATTCAAACAATTATTCAAAGAAGAACATCTTGAGATTCTATAAACTAGGAAGCGATAAGCAAGTTTTTGTCAATATCCGACCATATCTTATAGATTGGAATAAGAAATCTGCATCAAATTTTCAAACCAATGTTAAAAAATTCTTGCAAAAGTTTTGGTCTGGACATATAGTATGTGAAGAAATGAGAATTCCGGGGAGCTTGTTAAGATGTGATTTGGTCAATTTAACCAAGAAAATATGTATTGAATCATCGGGCGGACAGCATTTTGCTTATAATCCCTTTTTTCACGGACAATCTAGAATGGGTAATTATCTTAAATCTATTAAATACGATATGGCCAAACTTCATTGGATGGAGAAAAACGGCTTCAAATGCGCGGAAATCTTAGAAGAAGATGTTCCTAATCTGTCTGTTAAGTTTTTTAAGGAGAGGTTTGATATAGATATTATCTAAAAATGAGACATTCTCCAAAAGCTATCGAACGGATAAAGAAAATCGCAAGTATGTCTAGTAAAGATGCTATCAAATTTTTAAGGACTGAACGTAATATACCGCCAATAACAGACGAATATCAACCAGCAATCTATAAAGGAATAGAAGGATTTGCCAGAAAATATTACTATGTATCAGACTATAAAGACGAAGAATGTGTTCGATTTAGGTTTTTTGATCAAGAAAGAAAAGAATGGATAAATTATTTCTGTGATGAAGAAAATGTTAAGATTGTATAGTTTGACTGTAAAATCGTTACAATTCTTGTAAAATCATTAGAAACATGGTGTTTAATAAAAAAATCATTACAAAATGAATAACTCAATTAAAGAAATTTACGAACTAATAGAAAAAAAGAATATTCTTAATTTAATGCCAGATTACTGCGGCAGTTGTCCATGTGGGAATGTTTTACTTGGAGAAATTAATATAAATATGCACTGTTGGAGGACTTCTTTTGAAAATTGTAACTGTAAATACTCTGGTTTGCATATATCATCACAAGACTATGAATGTAAATATAAGCGTAAAGATTTATTGAAAATAGGAAAATTATGCTTAAAACAAATAAGCCAGTTCTGGCACACAGAATTTGAATTAGTAATAGAAGATTAAAATATGTCCTTGTACTCCCTTCAAATAGAAAAACATTGTCTTAGCGGTTTACTCAAGAATCCTGATATTTTCTCCGATGTTGATGCTTTTATTACTGAAAATGATTTTTATAATAAAACACACTGTACTATTTTCTGTGTTCTGCGGTCTTTGATTATATCAAATGAAAAGTTTGATCATGTTGTTTTGGCACAGAAAATTTCTAATTTAGGCATCAAGTTTTATGAGGAAGTAGATATTTTTCATTATATTGATGATCTTAATTTTATTCAAATTTCCAGGGATACAGCAATAAAATCTTTTAGAGAGCTTAATAAATTAAAGATAAAAAGAGAAATATGTGAAACAGCTGAGAAAATAAAGAAATATGTTTCTTCTAATCTTAACTCAGAAACGGACGCTGTAATTGCTGAATGTGATAAAATATATGGAGAAAAAATATCTAACTACGGACTAGAACAAGAACCCGACGATCTTTTTCAAAATCTCCGTGGCTTCATAGAAGAAAAAAGTAAACACCCCGAAAAAGAAGCTGGATTAATAACACAATATAAAGAATTTAATGAACATTTCGGCGGCATTAGATCAGGAAACGGTGTTTATGCAATTGTCAGTCGCCCAAAACAGGGAAAATCTTTATGGCTTCTCAATATGGCAATGGGAACGGTTTCTTTGAATCCTAATTGTAAAGCCCTATATCTTGACACCGAAATGAAACAAGATGTTAATAAGCTACGGGCGGCATCAGCTTTAACTCAGGTTCCAATGTGGTTCTTTGAAACTGGAAACTGGAAAATGAATCCAGAATATACCACGCGATTTAATAAAAATATTGACAGTGGAAACATATATAAGAATAAAATCTTTCATCTCACAGTATCCAATCGACCAATAGAACAAATCTGTTCAACAATAAGACGTTGGTATTATAAATATGTCGGAAAAGGTAATCAAGCTATCATTATCTATGATTATATCAAACTAACCGGCGAAAAGTTGTTTAACAACTGGGCAGAACATCAAGCAATTGGCCAGAAAATCAATCTTCTTAATGAAATAGGTTCTAGTCTTAATATCCCCATTTGGACTTCTTGCCAATTAAATAGGTCCGCCGAATCAGGTACAGATGATAGCTCTGCAATTGCGGTTTCTGATCGTTTACAATGGTTTGCTTCGTTTGTTGCCATCTTTAGACAGAAAACTCTTGAAGAAATAGAAGAAGATACCACAGAATTTGGAACACATAAACTTATTCCCCTTGCTACTCGTTTCCAGGGAAAAAAATCTTATGGTCACAATGATTTAATTAAAATTCCTAACGGAAAAGGAAAATCTAAGTATAAGAAAAATTTTATAAACTATGATGTTACAAACTTCTTGGTAACAGAAAAAGGAACTCTAAGAGACATAGTAGAAGCACAAAAATATAAGCCCGATTTGAGTCATACTGCTACTGCCGTCAATAACGAATTATTATAAATATATTATTAATAATCAACAACTTACGAAAATATTCTTTACTTTTTTATAACATGTCCTAATATTAGGATGACAACAATAAAAAAGAAAGGAAAACAAAAATAATATGAACTCATTAGTAAAAACAAACGACTACAATTATGGAACTCCGCTCGCTCGGCTATGGAATTATTCTGATTTCTTATCTAGCTGGCGGGACTATGACATTTTTTTTGATTCATTATCTCAGAACATAAGAGAAACAGAAAACGAAACAAATTATATCCTTGAATTTGATATTCCGGGGTTTTCTAAAGAAGAAGTTAATATTGAAGTAGAAAACAACAATCTTGTTGTTACTGCTCACTCAAAGAGTAATAAAGGACGAAAAGATGCTTATTATTCCCTATATGTTGATACTTATTCCTACGATACAGAGAATATTACTAGTAGTCTCCAAAATGGTGTTCTAACTGTAAACCTTCCTAAAACGGCTAAATCACAAAAACGAAAAATAGAAGTTACTGTATGATTTTAATTTTTGAAAAAAAATCTAACATCTCGGCTCAAAGGTGAAATTGCTCATCTAAAAGTCCAGATTCGTTCAGCAGAAAAAAAATTTATAATCAGTCAACCTGCTATTGATGCCAGGTATGACTTTATTATTGACACTGGGAAAAGACTGTTTAGGACACAAGTCAAATATGCTGATTCCTTTGATTCTTCTGGATCATTAAAAATAAGATTAAAAACTAGAACAGGTAGAAATAAAGTCCGCGCCTATAAAAAAACAGATTGTGACTTAATCTTGGTTTATATTCCTGACAAAGAATATATTCTCAATTTTACACCAGAGATTTTTAATAACAAGTCACAATTAGTAATAAACCTTAAAAGAAAAAAAAGTGAATTATTCTGGAGAAAATTTATATGGTAACTGAAACGAAATATCTTGACAATCCCATTTGTCCATATTGTGGACATATAGTAAAAGACGCCTGGGAAATAGATTTTAGAATAAATGATGATCAAGAAACAAACTGCAATCAATGCGGTAAAGATTTTTTAATTTCCAGACATCTTACCGTTACATATTCAACCTTTAGGATAAATGAGTAAGTGTAATATGAAGTATGAAAGAATGTTTTTCTTTTATACATAAAAGATTATGCTTATCATGTCTTGAAAAAGAAGTTTGTCAGTATCAAAGATATTGCAACAACTGTTGGCACAAAATATTGGAAATCTTGTATAAATGAAAAAAGAAAATAAATTCAAGCTAATAAAAAGCACAGAATTATTGGACGAAATCATACAATTCAGTCGCGTGGCCGATCACATGGACGAAAAACATAGAAATAATGGAGATAGTTGGGTTACTTTTCATCTTGGAGTTCTTAAGGAATTAATAGAAAAAGAACAACAAGAAATTCTAAAAAGAATAAAATGTGAATACCAATAACCGCAAAAAACAATACAAACTAGAAGCCTTAAAATTAATAAGACAATCCAGAATTTTAGACCAATCCATAAAATGGTGGGAAGCGGAAATGCAAAAATCGTTCGTAAAAATGGATTATCTGGAAAATCATTGCTTTGTCCCAAACAATAAACAAAGAAAACAATTGGAAGACAGAATAAACTATTTAGTAAAAAAAGGAGACTTTGAAAGAAAACAAATAGACATCTTTCATAAAGACCTAGCAGCTTTCACTCAAAAATGGAAGACAATGCCAGTATTAAATAAAAAAGAAGAAGAATAAGAAATAATATGCCATTACCACCTGTAAAAAAGAACGAATCAGAACAAGAATTTGTTTCGCGTTGTGCCGGGGACTCAATGATGGTAAATGAATATAAAAATCAAAAACAACGCCTTGGAGTATGTTACAGTTTGTATAAACAGCACAAAAAGAAAATGTCCAAAGGCTCAATTACAGAAATAAATTGGGACAACGCTAGAGAAGAATTTTTAGAGAGCAATAACCACATCATAATTGAACCCTAAAAAACTTGAAGAAATCAAACATCAAAAACTTGTCAGTCAATCAAGCCTGGATTCTAAAAAGACTGCTAGAAAGTATGGGAGCGTTTAAGAATTATCCTAAAAATTTTCAGAAAGAAATAAACAAAAAATGCTATTGTTCTAAATAGCTCCTATATCCACGGCATATTGAAAATCAATGGTCCGTGGGTCATTTTCTAAAGAAAAGACTTTTTCTATAAAATTTACCGCCGCTTTTCGTCCATCAACACAGACAATTTGGCAGTTTAACGGATAATCGTTAATAATTCGGCGGGCTTGATGAAATATGAAGTCACTCGTAGCTTTTATCTTCTTTGTATGTGGTAAATAAGCTATTGAGTTTATATTGTTGAATTTTTCTTCTACCATTATTATTAGATACTTATTATCGTTCTTACATCTTTCTAGTTCTCTATTAAAACGATCAAAACCTTGACTTAGGGTGTTGCAAAAATCGTTCAAGCTCTTTCTTTCTACAAATATATTATTATTTTTTATTGTATAGTCACCAACATCAAGTTTGGCAATTTCTTTATTAGGAAGATTTAATAGCGACTGCTCGCGGGAGTCTATAATAAATTCTAATTGTTTGTTTTCTTGAAATTTGATAAGTTGATTATAATCATATCTTGGTAATAATCCTAGTCCTAAACAAATTGTCTCATAGGTGTATTTTCCATAAAAATTATGAAAAAACTTAATAGAAGGGTAAAAAAGACTTCTACATTCAAACTGTCCCGGCGCGTAAATTAAATTTTTTTCTTTTTTCCTTTTTGCTAACCAGTTTTTTAGGTATTCTAATCCTTCTTCTTTTGAAACTTTCTTTAACCAGTTACCTAAATTAGTCTTAGTAAGGAAATCAGAATTAAAATACTTATCAATATTGCCAGAATAAACAATAGATTCACCAGTTAATTTATCAATCCGTGGCTCATACTTTAGAAGATAGGAAGATAAATCAACTTGATGTTCGCGAAAAAAATGATTGTTTTTGTCAATTTTTTGCTTGCAAATTTTACAAAAATCTAGCATACTGTATAGTATGTTAGATTTAAATAATATCTATGACGGTTCACCTGAATATGATCAGGTATTGCGGATGGAACGCTTGTAAAGCCGAAGTTCTAAAAATATTAAAGCAACCCTTGCAGAATCTTGATTTATCCTGGGAAACGTGCGATGAAAGATTTTTAGAGAAAGCAGAATTTTAGATTAAAAAGTAAAGGAGCGTCTGGAATTAAAGACGTTTGGACCTTCCCGCAAACAAAAAACACTGGTCATCCTGATTACCAGATAATATTTTAGAAACTGTTAAACATAAAGGCGTTGTTTGTGACCCCTTGAAACGCCAGAACTATTAAAAAATGAGACAACTTAAATTTAGGGCCTGGGACAGTAAAAATAAAACATGGCCTTTTATTGGTTTTCATATTATTGGTGAATGCACAGCTTTTGATTTACTCAAACAGTATTCGTTAAAAGAATATAACAACTTAATAATTCAACAGTTTATAGGATTAAAAGATAAAAATGGTGATGAAATATACGAAGGCGATATTGTAAGCTATCAATGGTATTCGGGGGAACATCAAATAGAAACCGATGTTTCGGAAGTTGTTTTTAGAGAAGGAATTTTTTATTTTGGTGATTTTGCTACCAATGATAGTAATTTTATAAAAAAGAGTATTGAAATCAAGGGTAATATCTTTGATAATAACGATTAGATAAAATGAATAGAAACCTTAAATTTAGAGCTTGGAGTCCTAGAAGTAAAGAATTTGTTTATTCTGATACTTTTGGTCATTTAGGCTATGGTAATAATAAACAAGGTGATGCTAGAAAACTTTGTCAATTTTTTGATTTTAGTGATAAAATACAACAATTTACAGGTTTGCTTGATAAAAACGGTAAAGAGATATACGAAGGAGACATTTTATCGTTAATTGGTCCCGATGATTTTGACAATCATGACGGAATTGTTATTTTCAAAGAAGGGATGTTTACAATAAGTGGTAATAAATTTTCATCTTATCCATGCTTATCTGTTTGGAATAAATGCTCGGAAATAAAAGGAAACATTTTTGAAAATCCAGAATTACTAAAACAATGAAAACTTTAATTGGTAAAAAAGTTTTCTTCGGAGAAATTTTAGGTAAAAATAGTGAAATTTTTGGAACACTGGAAGAAAAAGATATAAAAATTTTAACAGACGACCAAGATTTTATTGAAAAATTTGAAAAATTTATTGGTAAATCTACTGGTTATAATCCGTTGCATTATATTGATAGAGGATAAAAATGAAAAAACTATATTTATTGACCAATGAAGAAGTTAAATTTATCAAAAGCGCCATGATCCATTCTGCTAATGTTCATAGGCTTTTTTGCGAACAAGAAGCCAAAGAGTATCCATTAGAAGAAACCAACAAGTTGATAAATGAAACAAATAGAATAATAACAGAAGTTTTTGAAAATGAAAAATAAAGCTTTTTCTTTAATAGAACTTTTAATTGTTGTTTCTATTATTACTCTCCTCGCTTCTTTAGGAGCTAGTAATCTTTTCTTAGCAAAAGAGAAGGTAAAAAAAGTAATATGTCAAAACAATATCAGGCAACTAAGTCTATCGTGGCAACTTTATTCCTTAGACAATAGAGATAAATTAGTAAGCAACAAATCAGGAATAAGCAGCCCCGAAAAATGGTGCAATGGCTGGCTAGATATGTGGGACTCGCCCGATAATACTAATACTTCTTTTTTGGTTGATCCTAATCTGTGTTCGCTTGGTCAATATACTGTAAATTATAAAATATATAAATGCCCCGCAGACAAGAAGAAAGAAAGAGTAAGAACAATTTCAATGAACAACTGGGTCGGCGGTGAAACTTGGTATAACTGCGGGGACTTAAATAAAATAAAGAATCTTAAGACTGTAGAAAACATCAATGATTTTATCTCCCCCTCTAAGGTCTTTGTGTTTATAGATGAAAGAGAAGACTCAATTAACGATAGAGCTTTCGTTATAGATACTATTAACGAAGCAATGGTTGATTTTCCTGCTAGCTATCATAATAATTCTGCTAATCTTTCTTTTGCTGACGGTCACATAGGAAGTAAAAAATGGGAAGACATTAGAACAACTCCGCCGATTTCTAATAAGTCTCTTATCTTAAATCAAGAACAACTACACAATAAGGATATAACATGGCTCCAGATTCACTCCCAAAACCACTAAAATGTAGAAAATGTAAAACTGTTGCCTTAAATTTCTGTGTTTAAAGCACTATCTTGAAATATTGGACAATTTTGAGAAGAAAAGTAGAAAAGCAAATCTAACGGTTTCCTAATCTTTTTTCCAGCCGGTTTCCATTATCACCTTAGCTAGTTCTCTAGCAAATTTTCCCGCCTTCTTTTCTGTTTCTTCCCAACAGAAAGCGTGAAAGCATTCTTCAATCAGTACTTCTAGTTCTCTTTTAGGCTTCAGTTTTGGATCAATCCAAATCTTAGGTTTCTTACATTCAGGCGGGTCACAAAGCCCCCAGGCATTGTATCTTTTATGAGGTTTTAAGAATATTATATTGTATTTAACACCTTCAGCATTTTCAAATTTCAATTTTAATGCCATAGTTTTCCTTTTTTAACTGTAATATAGTATATTGTAAGCAACTTATAAAAAAGTCAACAAAATAAAAGTGTATGAGCTATTGTCAAAATTGTGGATCAAAACAAGAAATCGGCGCGAATTTTTGTGCTAAATGCGGAACATCATTAAAAGGTTCTCTAACTATTAAAACCGCCAAAGCCAAAAGAATCATTAATGATGACGAAGAAGGAGAAATAACAGAGTTTTCTACCAATATGGGGGGATTAGATGTAGAAATTGATAACCTAAAACCTCAAAAAATAACTATTGGTCAACTAGTAAACACAAGAAAAAAAGAAGAAGTTTTACAAGAATATAAAAACCGCCCAATCGGAAAACCGTTGAACAAAGAACAGTTTTGGCAGGAATTCAAAAAAGAAGCTGGCTCCAGGGGTAGAGACTCAAAAATAGAGTCAGAAGTAGGAGAAGATTCTGAGTAAAACAGGAATAAAAATTATCACAAAACCAACATTTGAAGATAGCATAGCGGTAATAGATAAGGAAATAGCCAAGCGAAAATCAAAATGGCAATTAACTGCCATTGCATGGATGGATTTTGAAGATGTTTCTCAAATAATACGTCTTCACATATTCAGAAAATGGCACATGTATGATCCAACCAAAACATTAGAGCCGTGGTTAAATGTAATTATATCTAATCAAATAAGTAACTTAATAAGAAATAACTACGGGAATTATTGTCGCCCGTGTCTTAAATGTCCGGCTTTAGAAAGCGAAGATGGTTGTAGAATTTACGGAAAACAAACTTCTGAATGTTCTCTTTATGCTTACTGGTTAAAAAATAAAAAACAAGCTTATGATACAAAACTTCCACTGCCGATAGAAAATCATACAGAAGAAGTCCATAGCCTTCCTGATACCGATTTTGATCTTGAAAAAAGCACTCAAAACTTGCACCAAAAAATGCAAGAAATATTAAAACCTTTTGAGTTTAGAATTTATCGTTATCTTTATATAGATCATAAAACAGAGGAAGAAGTAGCCAAAATAATGAAATATAAGACCACAGAAAAAACCAGAGAAGCAGGTTACAAACAAATCTATAACATAAAAAGAATAATAATAAACAAAGCCAAGAAAATTTTGTTTTCTGGTGATGTAGATATTGTTTAGAGATGATAAATGCAAAAAAACAAATCATTTTCCTTGGTAGAATTATTAACCGTAATAGCAATTGTGGTTATATTGCTTTCTCTACTCCTGACCTCTTTAAGTCTTAGCAAACAGTTGTCTAGAAGGGTTAAATGTATATCTAATCATAAGCAATTAATACTTACATGGCAAATGTATGCTGACGATAATCTGGAAAGATTGGCAAACAATGGTTATATACCAGGAGGAGGAAATGAAAATATTAAAATGTGGGTTCAGGGATACCTAAACCATGCTTCTTTCTTAAAAGATTCTTTTGATGAAGAATTACTGATTAATCCCAAATTCGCCCAATTTGGAAACTATATAAAAGAAAAAAAGATATATAAGTGTCCGTCAGATAATAAAACATTTAACCACGATAATAAAACATTTGAAAAAATAAGAAGCTATTCTATGAACTGCTATATGGGGTGGGAAAGTTCAATCGGCGGCGGTCCAAATCCCAAGTCTGTATTCTATAAACAACAAGATATTAAAGACCCGTCCAACAAACTTGTATTTATAGATGTAAATCCAGAGAGCATTTGCTGGCCATTTTTTGGAATAGAAACACCTATCTGGCCAATTGAAGGTTTAAGATATAACGATTTTTTTCAAATGTTTCCATCTTCTTTACATTCTAGAAATGCCAACATTGCTTTTTCAGATGGACATGTAGAATCACACAGATGGAAAGATAGCAGAACAATAAAACCTGAAAATGTGTTTTGGCATTATCACCGTCACGAATCAAAAGGAAATATAGATTTAGTATGGTTAAGAGAACGAGCAAAGTAGGTTTTAGTTTGATAGAACTTTTAGTAGTAATAGCTATTATTATTATATTAGCTAGTTTATTATTACCAGTTTTATCTAAATCAAAAACAAAAGCCCACGCAATAAAGTGTTTAAATAATCACCGTCAATTAACATTAGCGTGGAAAATGTATGTTGATGATAATAATGATTATGTTCCCTATGCCTGGGGGTATAGAGGGAGTCCATTATCAAAATATGCCTGGATTTTAGGAATGCAAGATTTTAGTGATAATAATCCATCTAATTATGATCCTGAATATGATATTAAACAATCTCCTTTATGGGGATATTGCGGGAAAAATTTGCAAATATGGAAATGCCCTGCCGATAATTCTACCGCCAAATTTAATGGAAAAGAAGTTCCGCGTCTAAGAAGCATGAGTATGAATTTTTGGGTTGGTGGACATGAAGGAACAGATGTTGGATTATCAGGACATGAATGGAAGGTATATCTAAAATTATCAGAAATCATAAATCCTGGACCATCAAAAACATATCTTTTTTTAGACATGAGGGAAGATTCTATAAATAGCGGTTCATTCTATATTGATATGACTGGGTTTCCAGATAAACCAGAACTAACTAACTTCTATCAAGACTGGCCCGCTGGTTATCATAATAGAGGAGGAGGATTTTCTTTTATAGATGGACACTCGGAGACAAAAAAATGGTTAGATTCAAGAACTACTCCGGTCTTAAGAAAGAAAAACCATTTACCATTTGATAGACCCGTTCCATCGCCAAATAATAAAGATATAGTTTGGATGCAAGAGCGGTCAACAAGAAAAATAAGATGAAAGATAAAAAAATAGAATTAACAGACATTCAGAAACTAACTATTCTACAAGAGTGGAATAACGATCTTGAAAACCCTCCTTCAATTGAAGAATTAAGAAAAGCAATGTTTGGAGAAAAAACATGGGAATCAAGATTTCAGACGAGAGCAATACGTGAATTTCTAGCAACTAAAGATTTAACCCCCCGCGATTCACAAAAATATATTCCAAAAGATAAAGTGGTTTTAACCCCAGAACATAAAGAGTTTATTGCTAATAACTGTAGCTCTATGAAGCTTCTGGAGATGACAAGGACTCTTTTTAATAATCAAAGTCTGTCAATTCTTTCTCAAGAAGGTCGGGCGGTTACAGAATACGCAAGAAGCTTACCTAATGTTGTTTTATTCAGTGGAGAAGAAAAAATAGTAGAAGGTGACTACAAACCACCCAAAAGAGTAGATCAAATATGCGCCAAAATCAACCAATATGTTCATAGTAGCAACCTAAAAGAAGAAACATTGAAGCCTCACGAAAGAAAATGCGCTCTTGCTCTTATAGGTTACTTACATGTCTTTAGGTTTAAGAATCAAATTGATACTTATAATTCTGACAATGACAGATCACTTTTTGAATCTGAGTTTATTAGATGTTGTTATGATAAGCCCGATCTTAGCGAAGAAGAGGTTGATCAATATATCATTTATGCAAACGAAGTAGTAATGGATTTAAGCACATTAAAAAGAATAGAACAATTCAAGATAAGACTAGATGAAGACTTAGAGGGAGATAAAAGACTAAGTAAATCATTGGTTGATTCTATTAAATCAATGACAGAAGAACACAATATGTCTATCTCACGGCAAAATAGTTTATTGAATGATCTTAAAGGAAAACGAAAAGAAAGAATAAGTTTACTAATAAAAGAAAATAGTAGTCTGGTTCAATTAATTGAGGTTTGGAAAAATGAAGAACAACGAAAACAAATAGTAGGACTAGCTAAATTACGTAAAGAAAAAATAAAAGAAGAAATAAATAGAATGACCAACATGGACGAAATGAGATTACAAATATGGGGCGTTTCTCCAAACGAAATCCTAAACTCTTAGAATATGGCTTGGTATGATCATAAACAACCTATTCTATCTTACGATAACGTAAACGAAGAAATAGAAAAATTATCTGGCGAATTAGATAATATCGCCGCCAAAATAACCTTAGCTAAATTTTTAAGGTCTAATATCGGTTTTTGTTTTGAATTAATGACTGGCGGCAAGAAGCTATTAGAACAACAGGAAATTCTTCTAAAATCAATCCTCATAAGAGATAACAGTATGATAGTAGCGGCACGCGGATACTCTAAATCATTTTTGATTGCTGTTATGAGTATTATGATGCCTATATTCTATCCTAACAGTAAAGGATGTTTAATATCTTCTAATTTTAGAAATGCTCGTCGAATACTTGAAAATGCCGACGCTATTATAAGAAGAAAAGAGTCTGTTTTATTACATCAATGTTTTCTTAATAAGCTATCTAAAGTTCCAGATCAATACACTCTTAAACTAGATAATGGGTCCGAAGTTTTTGCTCTTCCACTTTCTACGGGCGAAAATCTTCGTGGAACCCGCGCACATTGGGTAGTTGTAGATGAAGGACTTTTAATTAGTAAAGAAATTCAAGACAACATTCTTCGTCCGTTCTTAACTAACAAACAGAACTACGAAGAGGAAATGAAAATAAGGGAAATAGAAAATGAGTTGATAAAAGAAGGCACATTACAGGAAAGTGACAGGATTTCATTTCCAAAAAATAAGTTCATAGTTTTTTCTTCGGCTTCTTATAAGTTTCAATATCTGTATGAGATGTTTAGTTACTATGTAGAACAAACACTAAATCCATCAAAAGAAAAAGACGCTCCTACTTACTTTGTTATGCGAGCGTCCTGGGAAGCTATTCCGCAAGATACTAGTATTTTAGATACAACACAAATAAGGTCTGCCGCGCAAGCACAAGGGGAGAATTCTGAATCGTTTAAGAGAGAATATAAAGCCTTGTTCTCGGATTCCGGCGACGGTTACTTTAACGCCAGAAAATTACACGAATGCACAATAAAAAGTGGAGACTTTCCTACAACACAGATAAAAGGAGACAAAGGAAGTGAATATATTCTAGCTATTGACCCTTCTTACTCTGGTTCTAAAACGTCTGACTACTTTGCAATGGGTGTTTATCTGATAAACAAAGAAGAACGACGGATTACTTTGGTTCATACCTACGGAAAAGCAGGGGGGAATATAAAAGATCACTACAATTATCTTACTTATCTTCTTACTTTCTTCAATATTGTTTTTGTTATCCCTGATATTACTAACGGCGCGGATTTTATAAGTAGTTATAACGAATCCACGGTTTGTAAAGAAAAAAACATTAAACTAGATTTTGTGGAATGTAAATTTGATAATTTAAGTGATCAAGAATATATAGAAGAAATTAAAAAACTAAAACAACAATATAACAAAATAACTGGCAAAATAGCAATAGGACAGATATTCGGAACTCATAGCGTAACCACTATGAATCAGAATCTTCAGTTAATGATAGATAAACAGAAGATATGGTTTGCTTCTGCGGTTGGGGCCAACGATGAAATGTTAAACAAATATAAAGGAATAACCTTACCTTTCTCGTTTACAGATAAATTCGATAAAACTTATCAGGACATAGATTTCTTGGAAGAACAAGATTACTGGATAACAGAGACTAAAGCACAAATAGCTTTAATAGAAGTAAAAACTACGGCTACGGGAACGCTACAGTTTGATTTGCCGGGGAACTTAAAAAGATCGTCTTCTACCAATCCAAACCGCCCGCGCAAAGATCAATACACTTGCTGTTTAATGGCTGGCTGGGCGGCAAAGATATATTTTGATATGTTGTTTAACGCTGAAGATGTTAAACCTACTAATAATTTTATGCCTATTATTCTAAGGTAGTCTCTTTCTCTAATTTTTTCTTCCAGTAATCAAGTTTTTTTATTCTTTGAATATGAAATTCTAATAGTCTTGTGGCTGATTTGTCTTTATTGATTTGATTTTGAAGTTGGTTTATCAAACATTTAATTGTATTAGATTTGTTCATACTTTTCAAACTGTCCTTCAGAATTAGAGAAAATTACATTCTTGAAGGAAAACACCTGAAGTAAATTTTCGCATGAAAAACAGGGACGAGAATTTCTGATTTGATTTTGTTGATTCACTCGAATATTAATCAGTGAACACTTCTTAGAAGGAATGTTTGTTAAATTCTTTAATTGTTTTATAGCATTTAACTCTGAACAACTACCTCGAATTCCTGAAATATTATACCCTTCTTTGGAAAATCGTGGGTTTCTCAAATTAACAGGAGTTGTTTTTATTGTATTGTTACTAAATGCAATAATTCGCCCCTTATAAATGATAAAGGAAAAGTGGCAATTCCGCCCGACAAAATCACGTTTGTCGAAAGCAAAGGCGATTTCTTTTATTTTTTCTATCTGGTTGTTCACAATTTTCTTTTTATTTTCCAATACCAATCTTCTACTCTTAGAGAGATAAAAACGCAGAACAATAAAAAACAAGACAAAAAATCAAGAATAATGTCTTTTGTTCTCTTAAATAGATTTTTCTTGTGTTTTTTCAAGGAAGGGCTACTCTGGGAAATATAACATCGTTTTTGTGTTGCTCTTTCCAGTCTCGTTTATATTCGCGGACTTTGCTTTGGTTCTTTTTCTGCCAGTCTGTTACTTGTTTCTTGATTTTGGACTTGTTTTTATTGTAACGGGCGGTATTATATTCTTTGATACATTGCTTGCAAACATACTTGTAGCCCGTTTTCGCGCCGGATTGTTGATTGAATTCTGTTAGTTCTTTTTCTTGCAAACATTTAGTACATTCTTGTGTCATATTGTTTATACTAACGATGGTTGATAAAAAAGTCAAGAAAAACATTGACTCTTCTAAAAAATCATGGTAATATGGACACATGAGTAACATAAAAATTATTAGAAATAAATATAACCTGGATTTCAAATCTTTTGTTTTTCCAGCGGGAGAGGTTAGTGTTAAACTAAATCTAAATTCCACAGCTTATTCTGCTAAAACTAATTTTTTTGCCGCCTCCGATCATCAAACAATAATCGCTAAAATTAAGAATAGTAATGATGTTTTGGAGTTAGCAATGATTACTAACGCTCTTAGAAAAATTGACAACACACCTATTTATCTTTTAATGCCTTACTGTCCTTATTCGAGACAGGATCGTGTTTGCGATAAAGGAGAGTCTTTTAGTTTGAAAGTTTTTGCTGATTTTATTAATTCTCTAAGATTTGAACAAGTCTGTATTGTTGACCCGCATAGTAATGTTATTGAAGCTGTTTTTAATAACTTACAAATAATTACTCAGTTTCAAATAATAAATGAGTGGACAGATTTTATTACTAAAATTTGTAAAAATAAAGGCGTAAAATTTATTTCCCCCGATGCCGGATCAAACAAAAAAACATCTGAGATTGCCGGATTCTTTCAGCATACTGATTTTATTCGTGCCGATAAGTTAAGAGACTTAACAAATGGAAATATAAAAGAAACCATTGTTTATTGTGACGATTTTAATCAAAAAGATGTAGTTTGCGTGGATGATCTTTGTGACGGCGGAAAGACGTTTACAGAATTAGCCAAAGTTTGTAAATCTAAAAATTGCAGCAAGTTTATTCTATATGTTACTCATGGTATTTTTTCCAAAGGGATAGATATTCTCATTGAAAATGGGATTGATGAAATATGGACAACTGATAGTTTTTATTCTGGGAATGATAGCAGAGTAAATGTATTAAAACTAGAAGAAAAAATAGAAACATAATAAACTAAATAATAAAAAATATGAAAACAAAAATAGTATTCCTTGGTGGGACTTGTAACGGAAGTCTTTGGCAGAATCATTAGACATTTTACAAAAAACAATTGACAAAATTAAAAAAAATAACTAACATAATAACATGAACATACAACCACTAATTCAAAATGATTTTTATAAACAATCACATTATCGTCAATATCCTAATAATACGACAAAAGTTTATAGCAACGTAACTGCTAGAAAAAGTCGCATAGAAGGACTTAATTCTATTGTTGTCTTTGGTTTTCAATATTTTATTAAAGCCTATCTAATAGAAGAGTGGAAAAGAAACTTTTTTGATAAACCGTGGCAAGAAGTTGAGTCCAAATATTTAAGAACAATAAATAATACCCTTGGTCCGAACGCAGTTACAACCACACATATCAAAAAACTTCATGATCTAGGTTATTTACCTCTTTCTATTAAAGCTCTTCCAGAAGGAGTTAGCGTTCCTATTAGAGTCCCATGCTTAACTATAACAAATACAGTTGATCATGCTTATTGGTTAGTTAATTATCTTGAAAGCATTCTATCTTGTATTACTTGGCAGCCTATTACGAGCGCAACAATTGCAAAAGAATTCAGGAGAGTTTTGAATAAGTATGCGTTAGAAACAGTTGGTAATACTGATTTTTGCCAATGGCAGGGGCATGATTTTTCATTTCGCGGAATGTCTAGTTTAGAATCAGCCTGTACAAGTGGGGCGGCACATTTGCTATCATTTACCGGAACTGATACTATCCCTGTAATTGAATTCTTGGAACAATATTACAATGCAGATGTTACCAAGGAATTAATTGGGGCAAGTGTTCCAGCTTCCGAGCACTCGGTAATGTGTTTTGGCGGAAAAGAAGATGAAATTAAAACATTTGATAGACTTCTGGATTTATTTCCAGAGGGAATTCTAAGCGTTGTTTCTGATACCTGGAGTTTACCAAACGTAGTATGTGATCTTTTACCAAGACTAAAAGATAAAATACAGAATAGAAAAGGTAAATTAGTTATCCGCCCTGATTCATTTTGGACAGACCCAGTAGATTGTCTTTGTGGATTTGATGGCTATCACCCTCAAATGGAAAAACTAAACGAACAAGAAAAACTTTCTATCAGAAAAGGATTAATTGAATCTCTTTGGGATATTTTTGGCGGAACTATAAGCAATAAAGGATATAAGATTTTAGCTCCTTGTATTGGTGCAATCTATGGTGATTCAATAACCATTGAGAGAGCAGAAAAAATCTGTCAACGACTAAAAGAAAAAGGATTTGCTTCTATTAATTCTGTTTATGGAATTGGGTCTTATACTTATCAGTATAATACTAGAGACACTTTTGGTCTAGCAATTAAAGCTACTTATGGAGTTGTTGAAAATCAACCCATTGAAGTATTTAAAGACCCGGTAACAGACGATGGAATGAAAAAGTCTGCTAAAGGTTTAATTAAAGTTGAAGGAACAAGTGGACACTACATCTATAAAGATTGTGTTTCAATAGAAGAAGAGCAGAGCGGTGAACTATTGGAAGTTTTCAGAGATGGTAAATTATTAATTGATTATTCTCTTTGTCAGATAAGAAACAATATCAATAAATAAATTGAAAACCGCCGATTTAATTTCACTTAAACACCCCTTTTCACCAAAACGTGAAAAAGGAAGAATTACTGAAATACATCCAGATCACCTTATCACAATAGTAAAACTTGATAATTTTCATGAAAATAAAAAATTCTTACTTACCCTGGGAAATAAGCATGTAGGATACTTTTTCATTCGTCTATCCGAACAAGAACTAAAAGAAATAGGTAGTCAGGTTTCCTTGGCATTACAGTTAAAAAAATAATATATCAAAAAAAACTATGTTACAAATAACACCCAAAGTCTATCTAATCGGCAGCACAAAGTTTGATAAAGAATCTTTATCTCAGTATCTATCAGAAACAGGAAATAAAGAATTCTTAGATATTCTGACCGGCGCAGATGAAATGGATATATGTTCTTTCTATGCTAAATTGTGCTATAAGTCTCTTTCATTGGGTCACAATAGAAATGTTTCTAAAATAAGAGATATAGAACAAAACTTTATTAACATTATAGAAACCGGCCACGGAAGCATCTGTGAACACGCAACACTAAACTTTGTAGCAGAAAATGTTAGTAGAGTTTTACACACAGAGTTAGTCCGCCATCGTGTGGGAGTGGCATTTTCGGCAGAGTCCGGTCGGTATTGTTATTCGGGAGAATTAAAAACCTGGACACCTACAATATACGATAAATATCCAGAGATAAAGGAAGAATATCTTAAGACTGTTCAATTCTGTGAATCACAAATGAACAAAGTTTATGACAAATATATAAAAGACTGTAAAGACTTTCATGAAAAGAAAGAATTAACCAGCGCGATTAGACGTATGAAGCCTTTAGGTTGTGGAGAAACTGTTGGTTTTACAATGAATCTAAGAACTTTGAGACACGTAATTCACATGAGGACTTCAAGATTTGCGGAAGAAGAAATAAGATTGCTTTTTTCTCAGGTTGCTGATATAGTCAAAGAAAAAGTTCCATTACTTTTTAACGATGCAAAAATAGAATCAGTAAACGGTATAAATGAATATGTTTTTAATAAAAAAATATAAGTGAAAATAAACATACAAACAATAGACAAAAAATCTTTCAAGATAAAAGAAGGAGAGATTAATGGGAAAAAAGTCCTATTAATTAACCCTACTGAATTCGATTGTAAATGGACAAAAGACAACTTAATCTATCGTTCGTTAATGGTTGATACAGAAGGGAATGTTTTGTCTCGCGGATTTAATAAGTTTTTTAATTTTGGAGAAAAACCTGATTTATATCCTAGTTCTGACAAATATAATGATTTAGTAATAGAAGAAAAAGTTGATGGGTCTTTGTGTGTTTGTGATTGGATTTTTGATCAATTCAATGCAAGAACCCGTGGAACGATTTCTTATAAATCATTAGAAAACGCCGCCGATTTTGATTTTGTTTTTAATAAATATCCCAAGATCATAGACATCTGCCGCGCTAACCCAGATGATACTTATCTTTATGAAATAACATCTCCAAACCAACGAATAGTTCTTAGTTATGGTAATGAGCCTGATATTAGGTTTTTAGGTTTTATACATAAAGAATCTGGTTTTTATAATTCTCCTTATTCTAAGGAAGGGCAGTTTATTATAAATCAAATAGGTTGTCAATCGCCAGAGACTTATAAACTTGAAGGCTCTTTATTAGACATAATAGAAAATATTAAAAAATGGGAACAAAAAGAAGGCGTTGTTATAAAATATAACGACAACCAAACATTTGTCAAAGCTAAATCTTTGTGGTATCTCACAAGACACTCTCTAAAGTCTAAACTAGAGTCTTTGGATAATATTGTTGATTTGTTTATATCTTTAGGTTATCCTAACTATGATAATTTCTTTAAGAATATAGAAGAAACCGTGGACTTTGAGACCGCCACAGAAAATCGCGGCAGAATTAGTGATATTGTAGATGCTTATAAACAAGTTATACAAATTGAAGAAGGCATGATAGAATTTGTAAACAGAATAAAAGATTTGCCACGAAAAGAACAAGCTGAAAAAATCATATCATCATACGGCCAAACAAATAGAGCGTCTTTCTGTTTTATCAAGCTTGACAATAAACCATTTGACAGTAAGATAATTAAAAAATTAATCTTTCAATTATTGAAAAAATGAGAGACGTAATAATAATAAGAGGAACTTCTGGGTCTGGCAAAAATACCTTCGCAGAAATCTTAAATCATAATTATCCTTTTTATCAGTCTGTTGTTATATGTTGTGCTGATGATTATATGATTAATCAAAAAGGTGAATATGATTTTAAGCCAGAAAAATTAGGATATGTTCATAAAAAATGCCAAGAAAGATTTGAAGACGCTATTAATGGTGACGTTAATTTGATAATTGTTTCAAATACAAATACCAAAGAAAAAGACTTTAAGTTTTATATTGATACCGCCCGGAAAAATAATTATAGAGTTTTTAGTTTAGTATTAGAAAATCGTCATAACGGAAAAAATATCCACGGGGTTAATAATGAAGTTTTAGACAGACAAGAAAACAATTTGAAAAGTAGTTTGAAATTAAGATGAGAAAATATAATAGAAATATAAAAAAAACAAACACAGAAATATGTGATCTAGCTTACTCTTCGCTAGAACATTTAATTACTGAATTGGATAGATTGGGCATTAAATCAGAAAATTATAAAGATGTTGAATTTGAATTTGATTATTCTTCATGTTTTTACGAGAGTGATACCCCTGGGATTAAAGCGATAATTAAAATTAATAAATGTTAAAAACATTAAAATTCAACACCAAAGATCAGGGAATATTTTTTGTAAGCGATCTACATTGGAACCATAATCCTAAATGGCCCGTTCCATTGTGGAAAAGCCGTGGATATGAAACATTAGAAGCTCACAATGAGCACATAATAGATCAGATCAACAAACATATTAAACCAAATGACATTTTGTTTTCTGGCGGCGATTTAACCTTAAATTGTTCAGAAGATGATTTTGAAAGTTTTATCAAAAGATTAAACTGTCAGAACATTTATTGTTTATGGGGGAACCATCCTAATCCAATGGCCAAAATTTATAAACGAGAACTAGAAAAGGCGTGGCTTGATATAAACGATTTATCAGTATCCAACGAAATTTTTTCGGCTAGAGTAGAAGTATATCCTTTTAGATATAAGAATATTGTTTTTTGTGGAGACTATCTTGAGTTAATCATAGATAAACAGATAATAGTGTTTTTTCATTATCCTCTTTCTATCTTTAATCACCAGAAATCTTTAGCATGGTGTCTTTGTGGTCATAGTCATCACGGATTCAAAGCAACTTTACCTTCAAATCTTAATGGTAAAATTCTTGACATCGGCTGGGATGGATACAAAAAACCTTTGTCTTTTAATGAAATAAAAGAAATAATGGACAAAAAACAGTACATTAAAATAGACGAACATCATTAATAAAAAAATGAAACTAAAAATTAAAAAAGACATTGAACTAAAAGCTTATTCTATTATAAGCGATGCCATAGAAGATGGAATAAATTGGGGCTATAATCATGCTCATAAACATACAGATTCTCCGAGTAGAGAAGCATTGATAGAACAAATACATAATGATGTTATGAATGAGTTGTGCGAAAAAATAGATTTTGGAGATTAAACATGAACGAAAAACTTGATAAACAATTATGCGATAAATATCCTTTATTACTCAAGAATAGACATAATCCTAAGTCTTGTTTTGTTTTTGGATTTGAAGTAAACGATGGCTGGTTTTGGTTACTAGATAAAACATTCGGAGTAATAGATAAATATCATAGAGAAAGCAGAGTTCTTGATGATAAAACAGGAAATTATAGACTCAGAACAAATGAAGAGTATCCATATATAGAACAAGTAAAAGAAAAATTTTCTTCTTTAAGAATTTATATTAACAATGCAGATGATCATATTCACTCTGTCATTGAGTTTGCCGAATATCTTTCTAATTTTATATGTGAAGACTGCGGAACCTTAGAAAATGTTTCTAAAAATAAAGAGGGTTGGATAAAAACTTTGTGTGTCAATTGTAGAAAAAAATAAAACATGAAACTAGAACTAACAAACAAAACTCCAAATAAAGAAGGATATTATTGGTATTGTAACTTTGGCGAACATACTCCTACAGTAGTAAGAGTAACAAAAGATAAACATGGTTTTTATGCTCAAAACGAAGAGTTTTGTTTTATTATATCAAAGGTAAAAGATTTAGAGGAAAAATGGTGTTATATTCCAAATCCAACCTTGGACGGTAAAGAAATTCTGCCTGATAGTTTTTGATAAAAAAAGATAAATATGTTTTTGCCAGACTCAAGCATAAGTATCCGTACTACTGATTTTCATATTCTTAAAAGAGGAGAACTTTTTAAGTATAAAGGCAAAAAATATAAAAAAACAAGTGATTCCGCCGCGCAATTAATTAGTAGTAAAACCAAAGTAACTTTCAGCAGACGGTTAAACTACTAAAATCAATAACAAGAGAAAAATATCTTAAAAAATATCCTTTTCTTGAATACTATAGATAATAACGATAAAGTTACTGAGACACAGATTTTTCTTGCCGGAATGAATAACAAAATAAGGTTAAAGTAGATTTTTAGAACTTCTCTTATATGAGAAACGGCGGTTTATAAAAATATGGAACAAAAATACGACTCAACAGAGAACACTAAAAAACATATAAGAAGAGTACAAGAATTGTTATTAGATGTTCAATTAAACTTAAGTCGCCGTGCGGCGGTTCACGATCAAAGCAAGTTAGAGTCACCCGAAAAAGAAGCTGCTGATTTTATTGATCCTGAATTGTTTAAGTTAAAATATGGAACCCCCGAATATGAAAAATGTTTATCTCAGGTTTCAGAGATAAGAAAGCTTCATTTCTCTAAGAATAGACATCACATGGAAGCGCACATTAACGGAACAAAAGATATGAGTTTGTTAGACTTGATAGAATTTTTAGCAGATGGCCGGGCGGCAAGTGAAAGACCAACGGGAACAACACCAAAAGACGGCTTAGAATACAATATTAAGAAGTATAACATAAGTGATGAACTAGCAGCGATTTTTAGAAATACACAAAGAGAAATGTGCTGGTGATTTTATAAATAAAAATATGAAAATAAATGATCTAAAAATAGGCAACAAAGTTAAGTTCAAATACTGGGGTATTCAAGAAGGCTATGTAGAAGATATATTTTGTGATCGGGTTAGTGTTCATTTTTCATATACCTCTGATCATAAAGGGATGACGACTACAATATCAAAAGAAGATATTATTTCTAAACTAGAACCAATAACAGTAATACAGTATAAAGAAATTCCAATAGAAAAAGAATATGTTGCTTATTGTGATAAGTGTAAGAAAACTTTTTTAACAGATAAATATGTTATTGCCGACAAAATTTATACTTGTGAAAAATGTCAAAAACCTCCCATTGGTTTACGGCCCGATTATGTAAATAATACAAGCCGCCAAAAAGAAATTCTTGAAGCTTGTGGAAGATATATTCAAGTTAGAAAACAAATCCCCTCAGAGTGGATAAAAGAATTTGAAGAATTAAACAATAAAAACAAACCATAAATGAATAACAATATTCATAAATATACTTATGTCTTTAAAGATAAGTCAATAATAACACTGGTTTTTAATTTAGATGAAGAAACCCCACGGATTAAATGTTTGCCGCCGAATACAGTTATAGGAGATAATAATGTGAGAGAATATGACACTTGGCTTTTTAGAGTTGTGCTGCCAGATATTATGGATAGATTATCCGTTGAACAAATAACAGCTTTATCTAATCTAGCTTTGAAAGATTTATTCAAGACATAAAAACGCTTAAAACAAGAATAATAATGACACTAACATTAACAAACAAAGAGTTTCATCTTTTGTTACATTATCTGGACGATCTTTACGGAAGAATGTCTGGTCAGGGGTGCAACGATTTATCAAAAGAAATAGAAAAAATGTTTACTAAGAAAGAAGTGAACAAAATATTACAAGAATTTAACAAATATAATAACAAAAATAATTGTAAAGATGATAATATTGACTGGCCGATTCCAGATTTTTGTTTATTAAGATGGTTAAGAAATAAAATAGTAAAACAAAATGACGTGTGAAAAAAAACACCCCTTGACTACACACAGAAAGAGTGATATTGTTTTGGTAGTTAATAGATAATAATAGTAAATAAGAGAAAACAATGGTAAACAATAGAGATTTTTAGAACTTTTGATCAATTAATAACCCCGCCGATTATGGAAATATTCTCAGTTCTTTTGCCGTTGGTGTTTTATGTTGGTATTTTCTTTTCAAAATACCGCGCCGATTTTTTTTCTTGTGACAGTTGCTACCACACCAATCTAAAACCGCCCCGCTGGACATTTAAAGCTATGACAGAAAAAGAGCTTCGTGCTTCTATGAAAGTAGTTATTCTTTGTTTTTTAGGGTGAAAAGATTTTTAGAAAAATTTTTCTATTGGTTTGTTGTGGTTTTTAAAAAATGGGTTTTTGTTTGTTTTAGAAAGTAAAAGAAATGATGTAAAAATATCTTCAAAGAATAAAAGATATAGAGAGTAAAAAAAGACAGAAGGACTAAAAGGAAAACAAAAGAAATAAGGTAGATTTTTAGAAAAAAAAATAATAGAAAGATTAATAAACACAAACCAGTCCCCCGGCGCGTCCGCACATCGCGAAACGTGCCGAAAATTCCAAAAAGGGCAGGCTGGCGACCAAGGGCAGGCTGGCGACCAAGGGCAGGCTGGCGACCAAGGGCAGGCTGGCGACCAAGGGCAGGCTGGCGACCAAGGGCAGGCTGGCGACCA
>Ga0209514_10001404_pt1 | contig 41754 bp, 44 predicted proteins | sample Subgrocontami58m_FD_187452 | JGI IMG/M metagenome (GOLD analysis project Ga0209514, IMG submission 187452) | Subsurface groundwater microbial communities from S. Glens Falls, New York, USA - GMW37 contaminated, 5.8 m (SPAdes) (version 3) | ecosystem: Environmental > Aquatic > Deep subsurface >...
AAGCGGATGCTGTGCGGATACTGGATAAAATGTACAGCATATTGCGCGCAAGTGGCGCTTTGTATATCGGGACCACGGAGTCTTCAGAAAGCACGGAGGGATGGGAGACAAAAGAGGATTATTCCGGTGCGCATAAGCGTTTCAGGAAGCATTGGACGGAGGCGGAATTCCGGGACGCGCTGGAGTGCTCCGGCTTCGGGAATATCGTGTTGCACAAGATTCCCGACCCCTTCGGTAAGGTGTGGATGGATTTTATCGCGAAGAAGTGATTTTTGAATCATGCGAGTAACAACAGACCTCTCTCGCCCGAGAGGTTTTTATAATGGCGCGCTTTGGGTGCCGATGTTATATAATATGTATAGATGGCCATTATCGGTCATCTTTTAAATACTTACTCAAATAACTATGAAAACCATCACAAAGAAATTATTTATAAGCTCGCTTATATTCTCGTTTGTCGCCGGTCTTATGCCCTCATATGGCGTTGTGGCGGAAGACGCTCCCGACGTGGTGGCCGACGCGTTGTCGGCAGCAATATTTCCTACGCATTTTTGGGACCTTGAAATGCGATGGGGCAATGTTCTGGGAGAACCCGAATCAACGCAGGTTGTTGATATGAACGGTTCAATAACCGTTTCGGGCGGTAAGATAGCTGTTTTGGAAAAATTGCTTTTTGAAGACCATGATGCGATGGGCACAACAACGGAAACCAGCATTGCCTGGACCTCAAAAATATACGGCCATTGGGACGGTCTTTTGATACGCGGAAGTGCGCCGAAAGACGCGACAGTAACAATTATGGTCGGCTCCACAACGGTAACAAAGAGTGTGGCGGATTTCGTGCGGCTAAAGAAGGAAGTGACTGACCTTGGTTCCGGACGCGAGCTTGTATTGCAAGTTCGTCCCGTCCGCGAGCCGGCGGTGGTGTTGCAGGCCTTCTGGGGACGCGTAGGCCACCGGGAGGCGGCATTTACGCCAGACCAGAAGACATCAGCGCCGCTTATGGTTCTGGGCGTGGAAGGCACAACAGAAGATCAAAATACCGTTGAGAATAATGAGATAGCGCAAACAGGAACAAAAGTTCCTCCGCCGACACTGAATACTAATTTTAATGGCAGCTTTACGTTTGGCGGTTCGACAATTAAATTCGCAAAACCGGTGTCATTTGAGCCTGGAGATGTTCTCAATGCGCCCAGTGGTGAAACTGTATCATGGACATCAAATATAAAGGGCGCGCAGCTCCCGGCGAATTTTTCGAACTGTACTGCGTTGCGTGATGTTAATACGACAGCGCCTTGCCCTGTGGTTCGTTTTGACCGGGACGGGATCATTCTGGGCTCACGTCCCTCGGTAATGAGCGCGGAGACGACCTTCACCGTCCGCTTTACCGATCCGGCGTTGAATTTTAACAAAACATTTACGCTCAAAGATCTTTGGCACAAGAAATTTATTTTTGAGCCGGTGCCGGTTAACGGTCAGAATGTTGGCCTTGGCCTGGTGGTACAATTCCACGTGCTTCAGGACGGAAAACTTGTGCGCGCAAAAGGACGCCCGGATGTATTCCGCATTGAAGACGGGGAAAAACGGCATGTGCTTTCTCCCGAGGCATTCCGCTTGAATAACTTCAAATGGGAAAATATTCAGGAAGTTGAGCCCGAAGAGGTGGACGCTCTTCCGGAAAGTTATGGCGTGGACATACCCGAAGGAACGCCGGTAAAAGGACGGGGACCTGCCGTGTTCGTGACATCCGAAGAGGGTCTCTGTCCGGTTGCCTCACCGCAGGCGTTTGAGGCGGTCGGGTTGCATTGGGAAGACGTCGTTCCCGTTCCGGAAGAAACAATAAATGCGAGACCGAAATGCAAAACGATAGACGGTGCCGAAGATATCCCCGACGGCGTACTGGTGCGCGGACAAGGTCAGTCGTCTGTGTTCCGCACGGATAACGGTTCCCTGATGCCGGTCCCGAACCCCGATGTATTTAAAGCCAATGGTTTCAGGTGGGACCGCGTAAAAGAAGTTCCGCAAGCGCTTATCGCAAGCAGGAAACAAAGCGCGCCCGTGAGCATTCCCGACGGCACACTTGTGCGCGGTCAGGGTCCAAGCGTGTTCGTTATAGAACAGGGTAAGCGCAGACCGTTCCCGGATGCCGATGATTTTAACGGCGCCGGATTGGATTGGGACGATATACATCAAATCAGCGATTCTGTTTTGAACAGCGTTCCGCGGGGCGCAAGCGTTGTTCGTTAATGGCGCACAAATAAGAAAAAACGGGTCGTAAGCGCCCGCCGCAGCAAAAACACTTCCGTGAGGCCGCGGAGGTGTTTTGTTCCGGGATGCGCATTGACGTTGTTCTGCCTCGGGCATACAGTGGCATCAAGCGTCCTTTTCCATGCTGTGGAAGGAGTCATCCATGGGTTGGTTTAGGAAGCAGCACAAGCTACTTCTTTCGGCATCATTCGCGCTTGCCGGCCTGCTTGCCGTTTTTTGGACAGTGATTTTCTTCAAGGACGGAAGCGTTCCGGTCGTCAGTGCGGTTGCCGTGACGGGCGGGTTTGCTATCCGGCTTCCCTTTGAGCTTTCGCGCTTCTGGGATATTTTTATCGGGCCGCTGTGGGCAATGCTCGTTTTGTTCCTGATGACCGCAGATGCCCTGTGGCGCGTGCGTATGGTTTCTATTGTGCCTCAGGTCATCGATGGCCAACTGTTCGTGGTTCCGCAGGAGCAAGACATTAATGTCGGTCCTCCCGCAGTACCGGTATACCTCAGCGTATTCACGGGACTTCTCGTTTCAGTGTTCGCCCTCGTGTTCGGCGCCAACGAAACGCATGCGATGTTCGCGGGAACATCGGCCGTGTTCCTTTCAGGCATCATTTTGCTTGTGGGAAGTGTGACCCTAAAAGATCTGTTCTGGTCTCTTCTGCTTGCTTCGGTGTTGCAGTCGTTGTGGACCGCGGTCGTGTTCGGGATTGCCGCCGGGATTATTATTTGTATCGCATCGCTCGTGATTGGCGCGACGCTTGTTGTACTCATTTTGCTTGCCGCGCGCATTTTTGAGCGTCTTACCGCTCCCAAGCAGTCATCCACAGACGAAGAGGAATAAAAAAAGAACCCTTGCCGCATGCGAGGGTTTTTACATTCCGAAAAATGCCCGCTCTATTCGATTTCCGCGTCTACGGCCGCAAAGGTCTCTTTTACTTCTTTTGCGCGGGATTCTATTTCCGAAAGCAGATGTTCAAGCATGTTCCTGTCAGTCGCCATCCATACTTCCCAGGCGTGGTAGCCGGGATGATGCTTGCTTCCCTGCGCTTTTCCCACCAAATGAAGCGGGTGGAGACCTTCGCGTCTCAAAATGGATTCTATTGCCCAGTTATATGCCATACAATCATTCTTTGTGCCGCCCTCGAACGCGACCAGAAAATGTTTATTGCCGTCGGTTGCCGGCTCAACGATCATCAGCTTGATATGTTTTGTGTCGAGTGTGTTTCCCATAACAATGTCTTTATTGTACATCGCAACGCCCGTGTGGATAAGGGGCCTTCGGGATGGGGAGTATATAGCGTATAATATAGTTATACTATTCAAGTAAAAACGCTTATTTTTTATGCCTCCAGCAATCAGACAGGAATTCGTTTCACAAGAGCCAAAAGAGTTTAAATATAAGATAGGAAAGTCACTGGCAACCAGCCTTGCGGGCTTCGTATTCGGTTTTGCCGCAGGCGTTATTGCCGTGGGGCTCGTTTGGTGGGCGTGGTACATTTCCCGCGGAAACGCCGCACAATAAACTTATGCAACGACTGAAAAACGTTTATCAGGACTTTGTTTCGCCCGAGGCGAATACGTATCATTGGAGCCTGGGTAAGAAGGTAGCGTCGGCTTTTTCCGGTTTTCTCGCAGGGTTCATAGTGGGCCTTATTACGGCATGGATACTGCAGAACAGCAATAATATAATGTACGAATAAGGGAATGCGATGTGTTTTCGCGATAACCCCGCGTGTGAAAGCGGGGTTATTTATTTCTCTTACAGATATTGACACAATATAAAATCGGTATATAATATAGGACGGATATGACGCATGGGGATAGCGCTTGACAGGGGTTTTTGACTGCGTATAATAAGGTTCGAGTTCGAAATTAAACCTTTCGCAACCACACAATGATGAATCTTGCATTAAATTTATGTAAGCCAAGCGGCAGCTAAGCACGTCGTCTTTTTGTGTGGTACGCGCGCCGCCCGAAGGCGCGTTTTTGTTTCCTCGGTGGCCCGTCCGGAGCAGGCGGATCAGCGAGGGGATAAAAGCAAGAGAATGGGGTTTGTGAAAGAACGTTGAAAAGTTGATATGGAAAAATAAAAATCTAGACGCATTCACTCACGTACAGTGGTGTACGTGAAAATGAATCATTGCATACTCCGTATGGGAGATCGTGTTATTTCCCGCGGAGCCAAAGTTAAGAGCGTATGGTGGATGCCTTGGCATAAACGGCCTATGAAGGACGCGGCGTGGCTGCGATAAGCCTCGGGGAGGTGCTGAGCAACCTTTGATCCGGGGGTGTCCGAATGGGGTAACCTACTGTGCAGTTTAATGCGCAGTGCTGATTCGGTGAAAGCCGATGATGCGGGAACTCGGTGAAGCGAAACCTCACAGTAACCGAAGGAAAAGAAAAGACGTTTACTTTATTTACATCCAGCGAGAGCTGCGCAAATATCTTTTTGCTTAGCTTTTGCTGAGTGTTTAATAAAGTGAATCATTCCCTTAGTAGCGGTGAGCGAAAGGGGAAGAGCTCAAACCCGTTGCGACGCAAGTTGCGATGGGGGTTGTAAGGTAGAGATTTCTTCGTAAGAAGAGGAAGTGTACAAGTTGAGTTAAGTAGCTGAAGGCCCTGGAACGGGCCACCAAAGAGGGGAACCGTCCCGTAAGCGAAATTTAATTCATACTTCTTGTCTCTATTCTTGAGTAGCTCGGGGAACGACAGCCCCGAGTGAATCCGGGTCGACTAGCGACCCAAAGCTAAATACCGTTTGTGACCGATAGTGAACAAGTACCGCGAGGGAAAGGTGAAAAGTAGCCCGGTGAGGGCAGTGAAATAGAACCTGAAACCATATGCTTACAAAGAGTCGGAGCTCAGCTCTACATTTGCTGTTTAAAGCGAACTTATATAAAACCAAGAATTACACTGATAGTTTATACGATAAGTTTTGATGTTGAATGGCAAATGTAGGGCTGAGTGACGGCGTGCTTTTTGCAGAACGATCCGGCGAGTTTATGTGTACTGCTGCTTAAGTCGTTTTCACGATGAAGGCGCAGGGAAACCAAGTCTTAATAGGGCGTAACCTTACATAATTGCGTATGGCTCGTGGCCGTCCCATCCATTCGGATCGGGGTTGCCATATGCCATTCGCTCATATGTTCTGGTAAGTAGGACACATAAGACCCGAAGCCAGGTGAGCTACCCATGACCAGGATGAACCCTGTCGAAAGACTGGGGGAGGTCCGAACCCGTTAGCCGTGCAATACTATGGGATGAGTTGTGGGTAGAAGTGAAAAGCTCATCGAACCTGGTAATAGCTGGTTCTCTCCGAAATATCTTTCGGGATAGCGTCGCGTAGTACCCTCGGAGGTAGAGCACTGAATGGTCTTCATTGGCGCAAGCCAGGAAGACCAACCAAACTCCGAATGCCGAGGGGCAATATGCGGCAGTTAGACTGCGGGGGCTAAGCTCCGTAGTCAAAAGGGAAAAAGCCCAGACCGCCATCTAAGGTCCCCAAATCTTCGCTAAGTGCAAATTTCAAGGAGGTGCGATTTCTCAGACACCTAGGAGGTTGGCTTAGAAGCAGCCATCCTTTAAAGAAAGCGTAACAGCTCACTAGTTCAGAGATTGCGCGCCGAAAATGTATGGGGCTAAGCGAAGTACCGACGATGCGGATTTTCCGTCGCAAGATGGAAAGTGGTAGGAGAGCTTCTTCTGTGCAGCGAAGCAGAACTGTGAAGTTTTGTGGAGCGCAGAGGAGTGAGAATGCCGGAATGAGTAACCACAAGTCCTGTGAGAACCAGGACCGCCGGAAGCCTAAGGTTTCCTTGGCAATGACAATCAACCAAGGGTGAGTCGGTCCTAAGGCCAACCCGAAAGGGGTAGCCGATGGACAGCAGGTTAATATTCCTGCACTCCGTTCATATCCGAAAAGGAGGGACAGAGATGAGTAATCAACGCGCGTTATTGGATTCGCGTCTGCGTTTCGAAGAAGCTTGCGAGGCAAATCCCGCAAGGTCCTTAAGTGGAACTTTTCGAAGGAACGCAGGGAATTCCCATTATGGGGAGAACGTTGGCGAGCCGTCTCTCGAGAAAATCTTCTAAGGTTAATATGAGCGGAACCGTACCGAAGACCGACACAGGTGGGCTGGTATAAATGTACCAAGGCGAACGAGTGATTCTTCGTTAAGGAACTCGGCAAAAAAGTGGCCGTAAGTTCGTCAATATGGCCTGCCCTGCGCAAGCAGGGCCGCAGCTAATGACCCCTAGCGACTGTTTATCAAAAACACAGGTCCCTGCTAACTCGTAAGAGGATGTATAGGGGCTGACGCCTGTCCAGTGCTGGAACCTTAACGGTTGCGGTGGTATGTACGGAGATTATATCAATGTGTGTATTGCTAAAGCCCGAAGGGCCAGTGAACGACAGCGATAACTATAATCGTTCTAAGGTAGCGAAATTCCTTGGCATGTAAGTTATGTCCCGCACGAATGGCGTAACGACTGGGGGACTGTCTCAACGAAGAGCTCGGTGAAAATGCAATGACCGTGAAGATGCGGTCTACCTGCGGCTAGACGAAAAGACCCCGGAAGCTTCACTACAGCTTGATATTGGCGATGCTTCCTAAATGCGTAGCATAGGTGGGAGAGGTTGAAGTCTCGTTTTCGGACGAGATGGACTCGACAGTGAAATACCACTCTTTTAGGGCGCTTCGTTCTAACTTGGTTGCGTTAGCAGCGCAACGAGGACAGTGTCTGGCGGGTAGTTTTGGTGGGGTGCTATCCTCCCAAAGAGTAACGGAGGAGTTTATCAAGGTTGGCTAGCTCCGGATGGAAATCGGAGCGGTAGCGTAAAGGCACAAGCCAGCTTTACAGCGAGACCTATAAGTCGAGCTGTTGCGAAAGCAGAACTTAGTGAACCGACCATTCGACGTAGTAGGATGGAAGATCATCAGACAAAAGCTACTCCGGGGATAACAGGCTGGTGAAGCCCAAGCGTCCATAGCGACGGCTTCGCTCGGCACCTCGATGTCGGCTCATCTTATCCTGGGGGTGGAGAAGCTCCCAAGGGTTTGGCTGTTCGCCAATTAAAAAGATACGTGAGCTGGGTTCAAACCGTCGCGAGACAGGTTGGTCTCCTATCTGTCGCAGGCGTAGAATTTTGAGGGGACTTGTTCCTAGTACGAGAGGACCGGAATGAACTGACCTCTGGTGTACCGGCTGTTCTGCCAAGAGCACTGCCGGGTAGCTATGTCAGGAACAGATAAGCGCTGAAAGCATATAAGCGCGAAGCTGGCCCCAAGATTAGAATTCATAGCATCCTGGGAGATGACCAGGTAATTGCTGTTTGTATGGAATTGCCGATTGTTCGAAGCGCAAGCAGAGAACAAAAAGCGAGGAAATACAAAAAGTGTATAGGCTGCAAGTGTAAGCGCCGCGAGGCGTTGAGCTGAGCAGTACTAATAGTGCGTTTTTGGCTCCGCGACAAATAACGCGAGCCATGCAAGATTCAAATTGAAACGTGAAAGTCGCGTCTTATTATATTTTTCCATATCGCTTTTTGAATAAATTCCGCGGTGGCATTACCGGCGGGGCAACACGCCTTCCCATTTCGAACAGGATCGTTAAGCTCGCCAGGGCCGATGGTACTCCTTCAGGGGGAGAGTAGGTCGTTGCCGCGGTTTTTATTTTTTCGAAATCGCCCGAGACGGGCGATTTTTGCATATCAGTGAAGAAACAGAAAGGTTTGTGTTGCCGGAATTTTAAAAAGCTCGTTATACCGGCTGCCAGCCCTTGATATATAAGGATTTTTTGATAGCATGTTCCGTAAGAGAAGTAGCGTTTGCCCGTCGTATACTATATAGGCATAATTAATATACAATTAATTTTTTTATGAATACATTTACAAAAATTACCTCGTCATTAGTGTTATTCAGTATGCTGGCAACCCCGGTTGCGTATGCCGACAATGATAATGAGCGAGGGAAGAAGCCGGAACGGCAAAAACAAGAACAAAAAGCCCGCCGTTTTGAAGCAACGGGCGTTATTGGAGCGGTAGATACCGTCGTCGGTACGTTAACATTGAAAAATCCCAAGGGCAGCAAACTTGTCCGGGGCAAAAGTGAGCTTGTTGTATATACAGATGCGAGCACTAAAATTAAACGCAACGGAGCAACTACAACGCTTGCAAATCTCAAGGCGGGAGATAAGGCAGAAACAAGCGGCCGCATTGAGAATGATAAAGCGACGGCTCGTCGTGTTGCCGCAAAATCGCCAAAATTCGAAGTTAAAGGCGAAGTTGTATCATTGGATACGACCGCAAAGAAGCTTGTTATAAAAGTAAAGAGCGGCGATAGGGTTGCGCGCGAATATCGCAATAAAGAAATTACTGTTGTATACACGAGCGATACGAAATTGGTTCTCGGGCGCGGCGTTCTTGCGATAGGCGACATTAAAGCCGGCATGCGGTTGAATGTGAAAGGAATTATCGATGGCGGTACCTGGACAGCGCAGCGGGTCGTGCTTCTGGGCATAACAACCAGCACGGAGACAAAAAATGAAGCCAAGGTTGAGATCACGGAAAGCGGTTTTGCGCCCGCATCGGTAACGGTGAAGGCCGGCGGAAAAGTTACGTGGGTGAATAAGGCAACGGCTCTTGCGTGGCCCGCATCCGATCCGCATCCTGCACATACCGGTTTGTCCGGATTCGATGCCGGTTTGGGTCTTGCAAAAGACGCAATGTACAGCTTTACGTTTACTACTGCGGGGACATACGGCTATCATGACCATCTTAATGTTTCTCACACAGGTACGGTTGTCGTAACTCCATAACATAACAACGGATCCGTTTAACAGATCCCCACGAGGCAGAACGTGGGGATTTGTTTTTAGTTATTTCGCATGATAGTGTTTTGTTGGCTGTTTGAAAACAAAGGACGGGAAATGGATCATAGCGAACACGCTAAGAAACTTTTGGATGAATGGAAGGCATACGGTTTCTCTGAAATCATTCGTGAAGATGGAACGTGCGATTGGAAGGCCGTTCACGAATTGGCGGGAAAACCTCGTTTCGAAGAACGCGAGCTTTGGTATGTTCTTCTGGAGAAGCATATACTATCAACGGTATTTTCAGGAAATTACATCATAACAAGAAATAACCGTCTTTGGGGGCCATATTTCGGTATGGTCGGCCATCTTGCTTTCGTTAGTCAAGAAGATGCGCAAGGGTATTTTGAGAACTTTTATGATAGGCATGGCGGTTTGGACGATGGTCCCGCATCCATTTTTAAATGCGAGTTGGTAGAGGAAATACAAGAATAGTAAAATTTAGATGCTGCAAACACAGCATCTTTTTATTTTGCTTTTTTATTTTTTGTAAGATAGAATAATCCGTATGTTAGTTTTAGACTTGGAGACAAAGAAGCAATTTTCAGACGTTGGCGGACAGAATTTTGCAGAGAGGCTGGGTGTTTCTCTTGTCGGCATATACGATTATGAGAAAGACACATTTCGTGCCTTTCGCGAGGAACAAATCGGGGAGTTGCTTGAGCTTATTCGTGCAAGAAATAAGGTTATCGGTTTTAACATCAAGGCTTTCGATTGGAAGGTTTTGCAGCCTTATAGCGAGGCGTTAGCATTCCGGACGGTGCCAACGATAGACCTTATGGAGGATGTGGCGAATTTTCTGGGATTTCGTGTGGGCTTGGCGTCGTTAGCCGAGACGAATTTGGGAGAATCAAAAAGCGGGCACGGGCTTGAGGCGATCCGATGGTATAAGGAGGGGAATTGGGAGAAGCTGGAAAAATATTGCCTGGATGACGTCCGTTTAACCAGGGACCTGTATGAGTTGGGACGGAAAAATGGGTATGTGAAAGTGGCGAACCGCAACGGAAGTATGACAGTTGTTCCGGTGAGGTGGGGCGCACATGAGGAAAAAGATATCGTGGATGTGTTGCGGAGAGGACAGCTTGCGCGCGTTCCCGTGAGCATTGAATATATAGCCGTAAAAAGCGAGCATGATTCATTTCGTCAATCGCTTCTTGTTGATGTTTTGAGCGTACTTGCCCGGAAGATAGAAGTTCGGGACTATAATACGGGAAAATCTCAGGAATTGCAGCTGGCGTGTATCGTGGGCGCAAAGATCGCAGAAGTGCCGCGGACACATTCCTTATTTTAGATGTGCGGTCTTTTGGCGCGTCAAACCCCGGTATAATATCGGGGTTGTTTTTTTCATAATCGCAGTGTACAACACATCTATTCGACCATTGAAAATATGCGAAGGAGAGAGCATGAACAGCGGTTCGGAAATACCGAGGCGCGTTGCGCTAAGCAGGAACCTTGGTCTTTCCAATGCGGTTCTTCTTGGCATCGGCGCTATCGTTGGCGGGGGTATATTTGCCCTTACCGGTCTGGTCGCAGAATATGCGGGCCCTGCAATGCCGTTGGTAATCCTCATTAACGGTGCCATTGCGGCAACAACAGCGCTTGCATATGCAGAGTTGAGTTCTGCATTTCCGGCTGCCGGAGGCGGGTATCGTTGGGTGCGGGATGCGTACGGGTCTTTTGTGGGCCATATGTCCGGGTGGGCATCATGGTTCGCGCAATCCGTCGCATGCGCCCTCTACGCGCTTTCATTCGGTTATTATGCGCTTGAGATATGGGCGGCATACGTATTCCCGTTGTTGGGGATTCGTCCTGACGCATCGGATAACGATATTTTTAAACGGATCATTGCCGCGGGTATCGTACTTTTGTTCGGGTTATTCAATTTCAGAAGTGTTTCAAGTGGACGTAGGCTTGGCGACATCATTACTGTTCTTGAGATCGGTGTCATTCTGTTCTTCATCGTTACCGGTTTCTCGGCAATGCTTGTCAATCCGCATGTCGATATGAATTTCAGTGGGGATCTGCCGCATGGGATCTTCGGTATTTTTGCGGCGGCCGGCATTATGTACATCGCATTTGAGGGTTCCGAGATCGTTGCGCAGTCCGGAGAAGAGCTGAAGAATCCGAATAAAAACCTTCCCCGAGCGATCTTAATTTCGTTCGGCGTGGTCGTGTTGATGTATTTCGGCGTAATGATAGCCGCGCTTGGCGGAATTAATGCCGAAGTTCCGGCGTGGCAGATTCTCGCGGACGCGGGCGAAGGGGCTCTTATCGTTGCTGCATCCTATTTCTCGCCGTTCGGAGCAATGCTTGTTACGTTCGGCGGGGCGCTCGCCGGTTTAGCTGCAATGAATGCAACCATCTATTCGTCATCGCATGTTTCATTCGCGATGGGCCGGGAGGGTCAGTTACCGCGAATTCTTGGAACAGCGAATCCGCGCCGGCATACACCCGATTGGGCCCTTGCGGCATCGCTTGGTCTTATTCTCTGCATGGCAATATTCTTTCCGTTGAAAGAAGTTGCAAGCGTTGCGGACATGCTCTTCATTATTATTTTCATTCAGCTGCAGCTGACAGTGATTGCGTTGCGAAAAAAGCGACCCGATGCGCCCCGGCCGTTCAAAGTTCCGTTGTATCCCGTTCTGCAGATAGCCGCGATAGTCGGATATCTCTTTATCGGGAGTCAATTTTTGCACGTGAGTCCCGTGGGTCTCATCGTTGTGGTTGTTTGGCTTGCGCTCGGTTTTATCGTGTATAGGACCGTTGCGCGTCGAAATTATAAAGAAGATTTCAGCGAGCGTCAGCTCTTCGATGAGCGTTTCAGGACAGAAACGCCGGCGGAATATCACTATCGTATCGTTGTGCCGTTCGTGGGAACATTTTCGGCTCAGGCGGTCGTATTGCGTCTTGAGGCGGCTAAGGCGATGGCAAAAGGTCATCGTCCCGCAACAATTTATGTTGTTGGCATCCATGCGGTGCATCAAAGCCGTACGCTTGGGTCGGTGCTTGCCGGTTCGGATAAAGAAGAGACGCAGGAGTTGGAGCGGGAACATCGCTTCATACAATACGTCGCTCAAAAATTGAAAGATACGACGCCCGACGACGTGAATGTTGAATCGTGGGTGCATCTTGGCCGCCCTGGCAATGAAGCCGATGCGATCCTTCAGATCGTTGAACGGTATAATGCCGATCTGCTTGTGCTCGGCTGGCGCGGGTGGACAACAACGCAGGGCCGAAGGCTCGGCGCCACCCTGGACCAGATCTTATATCGCCACTCCTGTGATCTCATTATCGTGAAACAGGGAGAGAATTTGCGCGCACAGCGCATTTTTATACCCTCATCCGGCGGAGCGCATGCGCGTTTTGCCGCCGAAGTTGCCGCGGCGTTCGTTGCGGGCCGGAAACGTTCCACGGTAACGCTCGCCCGCATTGTGAGTCCGGACATGCCGGAAGACGAAAAAGCGAAGTCGCTTACAGAGATTTACGACGATGCTCATTGGACGGGAGGCCCTATAAAAATCGAAGCCATTCCGTCCGAGAATGTTTCGCGGGCCATCTTGGCGCGTGAAACGAAAGTTGATGTCTATATCATGGCCGCATCCCGCGGTCGCGCATTCAAGGAATTTTTGGTAGGCAATACGGCAGAAATTGTTGCCCGCGAGAGTGTTAAGACGGTCATTATTGCTAAGCACTACGCCGATATCCGCAATCCTCTGCAGGATTTCCTTCGCAGACAAAAATTAATCAAGTAACAAAAGAAAAACCGCTCGTTTTTGCGAGCGGTCTTTTTATAAGCAAGGTTCGAAGAACCGGTCTTTATGAGATCCGAACGACACTCCACGATTCTTCAACGAACTTCTCCGTATTGTCTTCGCTGGTGAACAGCGTTCCAATGAGCAGTCCATTGCCGTCCGTGATGTATGTTTCGTGCGCGCGGGGCGCATGGGACGTTACCGTGAGATGTGAGAGAGGATCGCGACGGGAGAATCCCGCATCAAGCAATCCTTGGATGACGGGGTCGTGGGGCGGCGGAGCAGGAGTCGGCACACCAACGATTCTTTCGTTCCCGCTTTCGTCCGTAATGATTACGGCAAGAATTCGGTCAGAACCGTCGGTAAGGTGCGTCTCGTGTACCCGCGGTCCCCTGGGCGTTCGAGACATTTTCAAAGGCTCAGGTTCGGGTTTTGGTGCTTATATATTAAAACATTTATATAAAAAAGTCAATAGTTATGAGAATGGTGGGGCGGGAACCCATGCCACAAGCGCGTCTTGACGGTCTGAAGTATGCGAGTATACTAATTCCTAGTTATAAACTAGGGATTAGAAGTTTTTCTCAAAAAGCCCTAAAAAAAGAATTATTTTTCTCAAAGCAGTACTATAGATTCCGCTCTATGAGATCATTTTTGAAAGTTTCAAGTCGCTGCCATTACGGACTTATTTTTGTGTTTTATTTGGCGGAAAAAGCGACGTCCGTCCGCGCCGTATCGCTTTCCGATGTGACGGCGGCCGTGAATATACCGCAAGGATATTTGGAAGATATTGCCGCCCGTTTGCGCCGGGCTGGTATCGTTGTCTCATCCCGCGGGCCGCGCGGCGGGTATCGTTTAGCAAAGAAGCCCAATGAGATTTCCGTTGCCGATGTCGTGGAGGCGATCGAAGGTCCCGTGGCATTCGTCGATTGTCTTGAAACAAAAACAGTATGTACGGTGGATAAAAATTTCGGTTCCCGGTGCAGTTCGCGTTTTTTGTGGAAACGGGTCCAGGATTCTCTTCTTATGGAAATGCGCAAATTATCCCTGCGTGATATTGTAGCCGGTTGACGGTATGGCAAAACAGAAGCTTACAATTAAAAATGTTTTTGTTGCGGTCGGGGGGAAAGAAGTTGTGTCCGGCGTTTCGCTTGTTGTGAAGCCGGGAGAGGTTCACGTATTAATGGGTTCCAATGGCTCGGGAAAATCGAGCTTAACGCTTGCGCTTGCGGGGCATCCTGCCTATGTCGTGCGGAAGGGGGCGGCTGTGATGGGTGGAAGAAATATTTTTTCTCTCCCGCCGGAAGACCGGGTGAAGAAGGGTCTTTTTTTGGCGTTTCAGCACCCGGTATCCGTGCCGGGGGTTCCGCTTACGAGTTTTATGCGTCTTGCGAACAACGCGCTTTCGGGCACGAAGACGCCGTCGCTTTTGTTCAGAAAAGATTTTGCCGGAATTCTGGGTTCTCTTGGCATGCCGAAAGAATTTGTTGACCGTGATGTAAATGTCGGGTTTTCCGGCGGTGAGCAGCGCCGGGTTGAGATGGCGACAATGCTTGTTATAAAACCAAAAATAGCCCTGCTTGATGAGATAGATTCCGGTCTTGATGTTGATGGTCTCAAAACGGTCGCGCGTATCGTTATGCGGATGCGTAAAGAAGGAACAGCGTTCGTGCTTATTACCCACACAACCCGTCTTTTGAAATATATTTTGCCGACCCGCATACATGTTATGGACGGCGGGAAGATAGTGAAAAGCGGGAATAAAGAACTGTTGAAGATCATAGAAGATAAAGGTTTTGGAGCGTTTGCGAAAACGCGACGCGCAAAGAACTAATATGTCGTCTCCGAAGGTGCGTATTAACAAGGAGTATAAATTCGGGTTTAAAATGCCCGAGCATTATGCGTTTAAGTCGGGGCGGGGGCTGACGCGTGCCGCAGTCGAAGAGCTTTCAGAGATGAAAAATGAACCCGTATGGATGCGGGATTTTCGTCTTCGTGCTTTTGATATATTCGAGCAAAAAGCGATGCCGTCGTGGGGAGCCGATCTTTCCGGGGTCGATTTTTCAACGATACACTCCTTTGTGAGGCCCCAGGAGAAACAGGGAAAATCTTGGCAAGACGTGTCTCCCGAGATAAAACGAACGTTTGATCGTCTCGGGATACCCGAAGCGGAGCGTAAATTCCTGGCGGGAGTTTCTGCTCAATATGAATCAGAGGTCATTTATCATTCGGTTCAGGACAAGCTTACCAAGCAGGGTATATTGTTTTGTGATACGGATACCGCAGTAAAAAAATATCCTGAAATGATAAAGCGGTATTTTGGGACAGCGATCCCCGCAGCCGACAATAAATTTGCAGCATTGAATTCCGCATTTTGGTCCGGTGGTTCATTTGTGTATGTCCCGGCAGGCAAAACAGTGGAGCTGCCTTTGCAGGCGTATTTCCGCATTAATACGGCGAATATGGGGCAGTTTGAGCGTACGCTTATTATCGCCGAGCCGGGCAGCTCCGTTCATTATGTTGAGGGTTGTACGGCGCCGATATACAGGAGTGATTCCTTGCACGCGGCCGTAGTCGAAATATTCGTACAGAAAAATGCGCGTGTTCGTTATACCACCATCCAAAACTGGTCCAATAATGTATATAATCTTGTTACAAAAAGGGCATTTGTCGATGAAGACGGCGTTATGGAATGGATCGACGGGAATTTGGGCAGTAAGATAACAATGAAATACCCGTCCGTTTTTCTGCGCGGGCGCGGCGCCAAGGGCGAAGTGCTGTCGCTTGCGGTTGCGGGAAAAGGTCAGCACCAGGATGCGGGTGGAAAAATGGTCCATTTGGCTCCGGATACATCTTCGACCATCGTCTCCAAGTCGATCAGTTTCAACGGGGGGCGCACGAGTTATCGTGGTCTTGTGAAAGTCGCAAAGAATGCCCGGCGTTCAAGATCGTACGTGAAGTGCGATGCGTTGCTTCTTGATGAGCGATCGCGTACGGATACATATCCCACAACACAAACCGATGAGAACGACGCGACATTGGCGCACGAGGCATCGGTGGCGAAATTGGGAGACGAGCAGCTATTTTATCTGCGTTCCCGCGGTCTCACGGAAGCCCAAGCAACATCCCTCATTATTAACGGGTTCATTGAACCTATCGTGAAGGAATTACCCATGGAATATGCCAGCGAGTTGAACAGGTTGATCGAGATGCAGATGGAGGGAAGCGTGGGTTAATGCCGAAAATTTTTCCTACATCCGCAAAATGGCCTGTGTTGCCATGATGTTGGGAAATATTTTCTTGCACGAATATGAGAAAAGGAAACAATAAAAAAATATTTTGTTTGTGGGTGAATGGAAAAGGTCCCGCGCGCGTTGAGCATGTTTTGGATAAGAGTGGGGATAGCGTTGAGATCTATGGCGTGTTCATCGGTAAGGGAATTGAAAAGCGCCGTCTGAATATACGGGTGCGCCATCGGGCCCGCAATACCACGAGCCGTGTTGTTGTGCGCGGCGTTCTTTTCGGGAAAGCGGAGGTGGAATTTCACGGCAACGTCGATATTATACGCGGAGCCCGCGGTACGGACGCCCATCTTGAAGGAAAGGCAATTTTGTTGTCTCCGCACGCCAAAACTCGCCTTGAACCATATCTGGAAATAGACGAGAATGACGTTAAGGCGACCCATTCCACATACGCTGGACCGTTGGATGAGAGCGAGATATTCTATGTTCGCGCGCGCGGATTGACGGAACGGGACGCAAAGCGCTTGTTGGTGCAGGGATTCTTTAATGCGGTTCTTGGGAATATTGAAACAAATAAGCGCGCCGAGGTTTTGAGTATATTGGCGAATATAAAAGAAATATGAGAAATGTTGCGGGTGATTTCCCGATTCTTAAACGGCGAATACGGAACAGGCGACTTGTGTATTTGGATTCCGCCGCAACCGCACAGAAACCGGCGACGGTAGTGGATGCTGTTGCCGAATTTTCTTCTATGCATAATGCGAATGTGCATCGGGGCATACACGCGTTGTCCGAGGAAGCAACGGCTGTCTTTGAGAACGGAAGAGCGGTGGTCGCATCATTTATCGGTTCTTCCGATTGGCGAGAGATTATTTTCGTGCGAGGAGCAACGGAAGGTATTAATCTTGTGGCTTCCGCGTGGGGTCGCGTGAACATTGCGGCGGGAGACGAAATCATTGTATCTGTTATGGAGCACCATTCTAATTTTGTTCCATGGCAACAGCTTGCTGTCGAGAAAAAAGCAAAACTTGTGGTGGTGGACACAACGCGGGAGGGGCTTTTGGATATTTCCGATCTGAAGAAGAAATTAAGCCGCCGCACGAAGGTCGTGGCGCTTACGCATGCGTCGAACTTTATCGGCACCATTAATCCGATCGCGGATGTTTCGCGCATGCTTATGCGTCGGTATGGCGCGCATAAAAAACCGATATTCGTGGTTGACGGCGCGCAATCGGTGCCACACATGCCGGTGAACGTGGGCTCCCTGGGATGCGACTTTTTTTCGTTTTCCGGGCACAAGATATATGCCCCCATGGGTATTGGGATATTGTGGGGAAAGCGGGGATTGCTTGAGGCCATGGCGCCGTATCAGACCGGGGGCCATATGATAAAAGAAGTGTATTCGGACAGGGTGGCGTGGAACGATGTGCCGTGGAAGTTTGAAGCCGGAACGCCCCATGTTGAGGGCGTTGCGGGACTTGTCGCGGCCATCGCGTATTGCCGGAAATTTTCAATGCCGGCTCTGCGACGCCACGAAAAAGAAATAACCGCGTATGCGCTGCGTAAACTTAAAGCGCTTCCGTTCATTGAAATATACGGCCCGCGTGATGCATCAAAGCGTACGGGCCTTGTCGCATTCAATATGAAAGGAGTACATGCTCACGATGTTTCAAGCGCGCTTGATGGCTACGGGATTGCAATACGGGCGGGACATCATTGCGCCATGCCCATGCATACGAAACTTGCGCTTGATGCGAGTTGTCGGGCGAGTTTCGCCATATACACCACAAAAAAGGATATTGATGCGCTTGTCGACGCGCTGGACGGGATCTACAGGAAATTTTCAATATAAATATGGCTCACGATGTGTATCGGGAACACGTTTTGGATCATGGGCGTCATCCGAGGAATTTCGGGAAGCCGGCGAAGGCGGACGCTTCAGCACATGACGCGAATATGTCGTGTGGCGACGAGATTACGCTCTATGCCGTATTTTCAAAAAAAGGAAAAGAAAAAATTATAAAAGATGCCGCGTTCGAAGGACGCGGCTGTATGATATGCATTGCCGCCGCTTCCATGCTTACCGAACAAGTAACGGGGAAAAAGATCTCAGTGGCATCACGTCTTAAAGAAAAAGATATTCTTGCGTTCTTTGGCGGCGAACTTACCGCTTCACGAGCCAATTGTGCATTGATTTCATATAACGCGCTTGGTAAACTGCTTTCGCAAAGATGAAAACAAAAACCGTAAAAAAGAAAAGAGCATCTGTGTCGAAAATAACGAAGGATATGCTGTTGGGAGATATCGCGGAGAAATACCCGCAGGTGGGAGAGTTTTTGGAAGAAGCCTATGACCTTCACTGTATAGGCTGTTTTGCCAATACGATGGATACGTTCGAGGCCGGCATGAGAGTTCACGGTTATAAAGATAAGGATATTGCCATGGCAGTGAAGCTGGTGAATGCGTTATTATAAATGCGTATGAGCGAACCCGGTAAAAAAATTGCCCGAATAGAAATAGATAGGGAATTGTGTATTGGCGCGGGCACATGCGTTGCTATGGCGGGCGAGGTATTTGAATTGGATAGTGAGAATAAGGCCATTGTTAAGGATCCCGGGGGCGCGGATGATGCTTCTATTTTGCTTGCGGCGCAGTCGTGTCCCACAAAGGCAATTAAGGTTTTCGACGAAGACGGAAACCAGATATATCCATAAGAAATAACGTACCCCAAATGTATGCGCGAGCCGCCGTCGTGGCGGCTCGTATGCTATACTATTCTTATATATGGCATATTTAACCCCCGATAAAATACAGCTTTTGGAGCATCAGGCAAATGAAGTCCGCCAAAGCATTATTGGAATGCTTGTTGAGGCAAAATCGGGGCATTCTGCGGGTCCGCTTGGTATGGCGGATATTTTTACGGCATTTTATTTCCATATCTTAAAGCACGATCCGCATAATCCCGATTGGGAGGAACGCGACCGTATTATTCTTTCCAATGGACACATTTGTCCCGTACAGTATGCCGCACTTGCTCATGCGGGATATTTTCCGATCGAGGAATTAAAAACATTGCGAAAGTTAGGAACCCGCCTTCAGGGACATCCGCATCGCGGCACGTTGCCGGGCATTGAGACCACATCCGGTCCTCTTGGTTCTGGGCTATCTCAAGCGGCCGGTATGGCATATGCCACCCGAATGGATGGAGGAAAGCACTGGTTTTATTGTGTAATGGGTGACGGGGAATTAAATGCGGGAAATGTGTGGGAGGCCGCAATGTGGGCAGGTAAATACAAGTTAGGTCGTCTTATCGGCATTATTGATCGCAACAACATTCAGATAAACGGATTTACTGAAGATGTCATGCCGCTTGAGCCGTTACGTGAAAAATGGGAATCGTTCGGGTGGCATGTTCAGGAAATCGACGGACATAATTTTGAAGATATCGTAAATGCGGTTGAGCAGGCCAAGGCGGTTTTCAATAAGCCGTCCATGATAATTGCGCACACCATCCCGGGCAAGGGAGTCAGTTTTATGGAATACGATTATAAATGGCACGGTATTCCGCCAAAACCGGATGAAGCGAAAAAAGCGCTTGAAGAATTGCGTACGCTTGCCGGAAAGATACAAAGCGAACATCAATAAATTATGTTGAATAAAGAATTAAAACTCGCGTCCGAAGAAACGTTATACGACCGCGATAAAGTGGAGCAAATTCCCATCCGTAACGGTTTTGGGGACGGGCTGGTCATTGCGGGAGATGCGGATCCAAACGTTGTCGTGTTGTGTGCCGATCTTTCCGAATCAACGCGCGCACAGGTTTACCAGAAGAAATATCCGGACCGGTATGTTGAAATGGGCGTTGCGGAGCAGAATATGGCGGCAACGGCGGCGGGGTTCGCCGCAATGGGAAAAGTTCCTTTCATTTCGTCGTATGCGATGTTCTCGCCCGGACGCAATTGGGAACAAATACGGACTACCGCCGGATATAATAACCAGAACGTAAAAATTGCGGCAGCTCATGCCGGCATATCCGTGGGTCCCGATGGCGCAACGCATCAGGCGATCGAAGATATCGGTATTATGCGTGGTATTGCCAATATGATTGTATTTGTGCCAGCCGACGCCCATGAGGCGCGCCGGGCTACGGTTGCTGCGGCAAAAATAAAAGGTCCCGTATATATCCGTTATGCGCGCGAGAAGACTCCGGTGGTGACCACGAACGATACGCCGTTTGAGGTCGGGAAAGCGTATACATATCGAGACGGAAAAGATGTTGCGTTGATCGCGGCAGGACCGCTTGTGTATGAGGCGCTTATGGCGGCGCATATGCTTGAAAAAGAAGGAATATCGGCGCGGGTCATTAATTGCCCGACCATTAAGCCCATGGACGAAGCGACTATTGTGAAGGCCGCGAAAGAATGCGGCGCTGTCGTGTCATGCGAAGAGCATCAAGTAATTAATGGTTTGGGGAGCGCCGTTGCGGAGGTATTGGCGCGGAATTATCCCGTACCGCAGGAATTCGTGGGCGTTCAGAACCGTTACGGTGAATCCGGAGAACCTAACGAGCTTATGGAAAAATTCGGTTTACGCGATCATCATATCGCAGATGCCGCCAAGAAAGTGGTTCAACGAAAGAACTGAAATTAATGAATGCGGTAAAATATCTCATTATAGGTAATGGTGTCTGCGGCGTAACGGCCGCAGAAACTATAAGGAGAGCTGATGGTGAAGCGAATATCGTCGTGGTGGGACGCGAGAACAAGCGTCTTTATTCACGCGTGCTTTTGCCGTCATATGTGAAAGGACTCACGCTCCGGGAAAATTTATTCTTGAAGACCGATACGTTCTGGAGCGATAATAATGTTCAATTTTTGAACGACCGGACCGTGTCAAAAATAGATGATGAGGCTTGTGTGGCGATATTGGATGACGGCACCCCTCTTCAATTTGAGAAAGCTCTTATCGCGACGGGTGGACGCTCCCGGCGCCTGGGACTTTTGGGTGAAGATTTGGAAGGTGTGCATAATCTGCAAACGCTGGAAGACGCGGACGCGTTAGTAAAAACCATACAACGCCTGAAAAGTCTGCCGGAATATAAACAGAAAGTCGTTATTTTTGGCGGGGGATTCATAAGTCTCGAGTTCGCCGATATTTTTGCGCAATACGGCATAGGGGGTATTATCGTTATCCGTCGTCCGTATTATTGGGAAGACCGTCTCGATCAGGAATCAAGCGATATTCTCGTCTCCGCGCTTTCGCAAAAAGGTTTTCGTATATATACGGATAGCACCGTTAAGGAGATACTCGGGACCGGAATTGTCGAGGGCGTCAAATTATCGAACGGGGAAATATACGGATGTGCGGCGGTTGGTTTGGGTTTGGGCATAGAGCTGAACACGGCATTTCTTGCAGGCAGTAAGATCGAGGTGCATGATGGTGGCGTCGGTACGGATCAATTTTTGCAAACGTCGGCTTCGAATATTTTTGCCGCAGGGGACGTTGCGAAATTTTACAACCCGCTTATCGGACGGCGGATACATGCCGGCAACTGGACCAATGCCCTGCTGCAGGGTCGTTTGGCGGGCGTAAATATGGCGTCTGTCGTTCAGGAAAAAACTGCAGTCGATTTTATATCGAGTTATGGGGCGAATCATTTCGGTCTCTCGATCGTCTTTGTCGGGGCCGTTGCAAAAGATAGTGAAACGATGGTGGTGCGACGGGGGGATGCCGGGTGGCGGGAACAGCTTTTTATACGGAACAACTTTTTTGTCGGGGCAACTATCATTAACCGCGCCAAAGACCGCGGAGCAATTACAAATATAATTAAGAATCGCGGGATGATTACCAATCCCACAGAGCTTGCGGATCCCGCGCTTTCTTTGGATACATATGGAACAGCTTTATAAATTTCAAAAAGAAGGGCACGGCCGCTGGGGCGGCGTTGTCGGGGATGCGGTGTTGGGCGCAAATGACGGTATAATTACGACATTTGCGGTCGTCGCCGGCGTTACGGGAGCAAACTTATCTCCGGTTATAGTTCTTATAATTGGTTTTGCGAATATAATTGCGGATGGCATTTCCATGGCATTGGGAAATTATTTGGGAACAAAGTCGGAACAGCATTTTATACGCAGTGAGCGGAAGCGGGAGGAGTGGGAAATCGACAATAAGCGTGAGGAAGAAGTGGACGAAATACGCCATATCTTTTCTCAGCGCGGATTTTCTGGTAGCGATCTTGAAAAAGTTGTTGAGGTCATTACCGCGGATAAAAAACGTTGGGTTGATGTGATGATGAGAGACGAGCTTGGTTTGCCGGATGAAGCATCGTTGAAGCCCATGCGAAGCGCGGGCGTTACGTTTGTTGGCTTTGGCATATTCGGCATTTTGCCGCTTCTTGCGTATCTGCCGGTATTCCATATTCAGGAACCGTTTAAGCTTGCATCTATTCTTACCGGGCTGGCTATTTTTACCGTCGGTGTGTTCAGTGGATACGCGACAAAGCGGAATATTTTCGTTGCCGGTTTGGAAATGCTGTTCATCGGTTCTATTTCGGCCAGCTCGGCATATTTTGTGGGAGCATTTATAAGCAAGCTTATACCCGCATGAACAAAAAGAGCAGATTATATCTTGGCATAGATATCGGTGGCAGCAATATAAAGTTTGCCGTTATTGTTGCAGAACGGTATCCGCGCGTGGTGGAAAAAAATCATGTTCGCACGCCGCACGATGCAAAAAAAATAGTGCGTCTTGTGGGAGAAGAAAAAAAGAAACTCGAGAAAAAATACGGGCGTTTTTCCGCCATCGGCGTTGCTGTCGCCGGCGCGCGCGATATGAGAGCGTCTGCGGTGGTCGGGTCTCCGAATTTATCGTATTTGAACGGTTTTCCGCTTGCCGCAGCTTTAACAAAAGAACTTGGGGTACGCATACGTTTGCATAATGATGCGAACGCGTTTTTATTCGGTGAAATTATGTTGGGTGCCGCCCGGGGTTCGCGGCGTGTGTTCGGCATTACGCTTGGTACCGGCGTGGGTGGTGCGATGGTTTCGCAAGGAGTGGTGGAAGAAGGGGCTCACAATGACGCGGGTGAAATAGGGCATAGCATTATTGAAATCGGAGGACGGCGGTGTACCTGTGGCGGTCGCGGGCATGCGGAAGAATATCTTTCGACCCGGGCGTTTTTGCGTTTAGGAGGAGCATTTCCGGATGAGCTTGCGCCGCTTGCGCGCAAAGGGAACAAGACAGCAAAAGTGGTTTTTGACGAGATAGCCGTTTTTTTGGGTGCCGTATTCGCAAATATCGTGAATATATACGATCCCGAGATTATTGTGGTGGGCGGAGGCATTGCCCGGGAGGGTGATCTTTTTATCTCGAAGGCGTGGAAGTTTGCCGTTAAAGATATTTTATCTAAGGAGGCGCGTGTCCGGGTTAAAATAGCGCATGCGCATCTTGGTCAGTATGCGGGCGCAATAGGAGCGGCCTTGTTGGCTCAAACCGGGCAGTTTTGATATTTTCGGTCCGTGCGATTATAATTGGGATTACTGTTAAAACATAAAAATAGTTAAAAATATGACCGTAAAGATCTATACAACCCCAACGTGCGTATATTGTAAGGCTGCAAAACAACTGTTCAATGAACACAACATTCAGTATGAAGAGGTGAATGTTGCGCAGGACAGGGTCGCGCTTCAGGAAATGGTTTCCAAAAGCGGGCAATTGGGGGTTCCGGTCATACAGATAGGCGAAGAATATGTGATCGGTTTCAATAAACCCAAACTAATCGAGTTGTTGCATTTGAAATAAATCTAAAATTTTTCCAATAAACTATATGGCATACGAATTAATAATAATTGGAGGAGGCCCCGGCGCGGTTGCGGCGGGCGTGTATGCGGCGCGCAAGCGCATTAGATCGTTGTTGGTTACGGATACGTTCGGCGGGCAGTCTACGGTATCGGCGCACATTCAGAACTGGATAGGCATTCCGACGATTTCGGGGCTTGATATGGCCGAGACGATCGAAAAACATCTGCGTCAATATGCGGGCGATGTGCTTGAGATAAAAATCGGAGTACTTGTAACAAAAGTCGAGAAAAAAGATGCGGGGTTCGTCGTTACAACGGATGACGGTCAGATGCATGAAGCAAAAGCCATTATTGTGGCATCCGGCTCTCATCGCCGTCGTTTGCAAATTCCCGGTGCCGCCGAATTCGACGGCAAGGGCGTTGTGTATTGTGCAACGTGCGACGCGCCGCTGTTCAACGGAAAAGAGGTTGCGGTCATTGGCGGGGGGAATGCCGGTCTTGAATCCGCGGAGCAGTTGTTGGAACATGCCACAAAGGTATATATTTTGAATCGCAGCGAAGAATTCCGTGGCGATCCGGTGACGCGCGAGCGTATTTTTAAGAATCCGAAATTGGTTGCTTTCACGAATGTTGAGCCCGTTGAAGTGAAGGGCGAGAAATTCGTATCGGCGCTGGCGTATAAGAATAACAAAACGGGTGAGGCTGGCGAAATTCCGGTGCAGGGTATTTTTGTTGAGATAGGTTCATTGCCGAATTCCGATATGGTGAAAGGTCTTGTACAGCTCACGCCCGCCGGAGATATAGTTATTGACCACAAGAACGCGCGCACAAGCGTCGAGGGTATCTGGGCCGCAGGAGATGTTACTGATCAGCCCTATAAGCAGAACAACATTTCGATGGGTGATGCCGTAAAGGCTCTCGAAGATTGTTATCTTTGGTTGCAGAAGAATAAATAACGTTTATGGCGGATTCTTTATTTGGAAATACGCTTGTATATCTCAGGCGGGCAGCAGAGCTTGCGAAGATAGACCCGCGCGTTTTTGAAATACTTCAGCATCCCAAGCGTTCTGTTGAAGTAAGTTTGCCCATTCGCATGGATGACGGCAGCCAGCGGATATTTACCGGCTGGCGCGTGCAATATAATGATGCGCTGGGTCCGTTCAAAGGCGGCATCCGTTTTCACCCGCAGGCGAGCCGTGAAGAGGTAACCGCGCTCTCGGCGCTTATGACATGGAAGAATGCCGCTGTCGGTTTGCCCTACGGAGGCGCCAAAGGCGGCGTTGCGGTGGATGCGAAGAAACTTTCTATGCGCGAGCTTGAAGAATTGTCGCGCAAATATGTCGATGCTATTTATCCTATTATCGGCCCCGAAAAAGACGTTCCTGCACCAGACGTGAATACGAACCCGCAAATTATGGCGTGGATGGTGGATGAGTTTTCGCGCCTCAACGGGTACGCAACACCCGCGGCATTTACCGGAAAACCGGTTGAACTTGGCGGTATTGCCGGCCGTGATGCCTCAACGTCGCAGGGTGGAGTATTTGTTCTGCAATGGTTGCTTGAGAACGACAAGCATTTTGAAGGACGCGCGCCCGGCGACATCCGGGTCGCTATACAGGGTTTCGGTAATGTGGGGGCGCATATTGCGCGGATCTTATTCAACGCCGGGTTTAAAATTGTTGCGGTTTCGGATTCTGAAGGAGCCTTATATCATCAGAACGGTTTGGATATTGCCGCTATCCTGAATTCGCAGGAGCGTAAAGGCAAGGTGGCGAAGAATATGTGTTATCCGGTAAAGATGCGCGAAGTAAAAGACGATGTCGGATGCGAAGTTCTGACCAATGAGCAGCTGCTGGAGCTTAAAGTCGACGTGCTTATTCCTTCGGCCATAGAAAACCAGCTCCATAAAGATAACGCCGAGAATGTTATGGCGAAAGTTGTATTGGAAATGGCGAATGGTCCGACAACTCCCGAGGCCGAGGAATTATTGTATTCGCGCGGCATTATTGTACTTCCCGATATCCTTGCGAATGCCGGCGGCGTTGTGGGCAGTTATTTTGAATGGGTCGGCAATTTGCAGGGACATACATGGAGCAATGAGGATTTTGCCGATAATTTAAAAAGAGTAATGTTGCGCGCGACAAGCGAGATCGCGGAGGCGAAGGAAATTTTCAGAACGGATTTCCGCACCGCCGCATATATCGTCGCGTTGCGCCGTCTTGGCAACGCTATAAAACTTCGCGGTTGGGCGTAGGGATATCTCGGTGAAATTTTGGAGAGAGTATCAGATGCAGACGAATTGACCGTGCGTCAGCCGCAGTGTATAGTTTTTTCAGTACTTCACAAAAAAAGGAGAGACGATGAAGAAATACGTAGCGGTTTATGTCGCTCCGCTTATTGCGGTAGTGGTTCTGTCGGTCGCTGTTTTCTTTGCAGGAGATCCTACTGCGGCGTGGATGGTCGCGTATTTCGGAACCGGTATTGTGACTCTTGCGTGTATCGCATACGTCGTTGCGTTTGATTCGCGCAGCCGTTGGCCGCACACCCCATGGCTCGCGAGACTCGGACGTCTCTTTTGGTTCCAACGCTAATAGTTTTGCCGCCTGGTTTTCCGGGCGGTTTTTTATAGGCTTCTTTTTTCATCGTTCTTTGGCGGGGAACGCGGGTCATACGATGTGGTATAATGAAGATAGATTTATTGTAATTTCGCCTTATTTTTATGACTAAAATCGCAATTAACGGGTTTGGCCGTATCGGCAGAACGTTTTTCAGGCAGGCATATAAGGACAAGGATGTGGATATCGTTGCCATAAACGATCTGGGTGAATTGGGGAATCTTGCGTATTTGCTTCGGCACGACAGCGTTTACGGGCGCTTTGGGGGAAATGTTGAAATAAACGAAGCGAATGGCGAGCGATGGCTTATTGTTGATGGAAAAAAAGTTCGCGTGTTTGCGGAAAAGGAGCCCGAGAAGCTTCCGTGGGGAAAGCTCGGTATTGATGTTGTTGTGGAATCCACCGGGTTTTTTGCTTCAGATGAAGGCGCGCAAAAACATATTTTGGCCGGCGCAAAACGCGTTGTTATTTCCGCCCCCGCAAAAGGGAACGTTGAGCATGTTCTTATCGGTACGAACGACACGCGCCTGTCTTCAGCCGATCTTCCGGCGATAACCGCCAATGCTTCATGCACAACGAACGCTACCGTTCCGGTGCTTGCGATAATGGATGAGTCTATTGGTGTGGCAAAAGCAATTATGCAGACCGTACATGCATATACGGCCACGCAGTCGCTTGTGGATGGGCCCGGCGGCAAAGGGGACTATCGCCGCGGGCGAGCTGCAGCACAAAACATCGTGCCCGCTCATACGGGCGCTGCCGATGCGGTCATAAAATCCTTGCCTTCATTCGCGGACCGGGTTGACGGTATTGCCGTGCGCGTTCCGGTTGTGCAGGGCTCGCTTGCAATGGTTACGTTCGTTACAAAACGTCCGACAAGTGTGGATGAAGTGAACGAGATTTTCCGAAAAGCGGTTGAGACGCCGCGATGGAAAGGCGTTGTCGGCGTTACCGAAGAACAGCTCGTGTCATCTGATGTGCGTGAAACTATTGAGGCGGCGATCGTGGACCTTACCTTTACCCGCGTTGTTGATGGCGATCTTGTTACCGTATTCTCTTGGTACGACAACGAATGGGGGTATTCTCACACGCTCCTGGAGCACGTCAAAAGAGTAAGTCGGTTAATACAATGAAAGTATATTTGGGCGCCGATCACGGCGGATTTGAGCGTAAGGAACATATAAAAAGCTATCTTGATGGCTTGGGGTATGATGTTGAGGATTTGGGAGCGCATACGTTTGATACACAGGACGATTATCCGCAGTTTGCAAAAGATGTGGCGGGCAAGGTGGCAGCCGACGCGGATTCCCGGGGAATATTATTTTGTCGTTCGGGTATCGGCATGGATATTGCCGCAAATAAGGTCCGCGGCGCACGATGCGCACAAGTGTTCACCGTTGAGATGGCAAAAAAATCGCGCGAACATAACGATGCGAATGTTCTTTCGATCGCGACAGATTATATGCCAGAAGAAGATGTCCTTGAAATAGTAAAAACATGGCTTGAGACGCCGTTTTCAAAAGATGAGCGGCATGCCAGGCGCATCGCGCAAATTGAAATACAATAAATATGAATGCGGAGCTTATACCGGCGATACTCGAAAAAGATTTTGCTGTGATAGCGGAAAAGATCTCGCAGGTAGAAGCGCATGCGCGGTGGGTGCAAATAGATGTTGTTGACGGAATATTTGCGCCCAACATTACGTGGAATAATCCTCCGGAATTGCGTGCGCTGCGTACCGGTTTGAAAATTGAAGTTGACCTTATGATAGCCGACCCCCAGCGGCATATGGCCGCCTGGATACAGTCCGGGGCCGCGCGTATTTTTTTCCACGCCGAAGCTGTCCATGATGCCGCCTCCATTATTGAGGAGGTTCATTCCGTGGGCCTCGAAGTTGGCATGAGTCTTAACCCCTCTACCGCTCCGGACGTTCTTGAAGAATACATTCCGAAACTGGATGCGGTCCTCTTTTTGGGGGTTGAACCGGGTTTTCAGGGACAGCCGTTCCATGAAGAAATTATCAGGAGGGTCGCTGGTTTGCGGAAGCGATATCCCGTTCTTCCGATAGAAGTTGATGGCGGCATAAAGCAGGGTATTGCGCGGCGATTGGTTCAGGCAGGCGCCACTCGCATTATTGCGGGCAGTGCCGTGTTTGGCGGTGGCGCGGAAGAAATTATGCAGCGCATAAAAATTCTTGAAACGGATATCACAATATAAATAAAATAAAAACAATGACAGATTTTATATCAATCGGTTCGGTGACGCGCGACGTGTTTATGAAAAGCCGGGACGTTAAAACCATACGCTCCGCAGCGTTTAAGACGGGCGAGGGAATGTGCATTCCGTTCGGTTCGAAAGTTCGCGTGGATGAGATCGTATATACTGTCGGCGGTTCGGCCGCCAACGCCGCGGTTACATTTGCGCGCCAGGGGTATAGTTCCGGATGTATCGGTCGCTTGGGCGATGATATCCGGGGACAGGAAACAAAGAAAGTCCTTGCGCGCGACGGCGTCGATCCGGTATTTTTGCAATTCGATAAAAAAGAATATACGGCATATTCAACCGTTATCCTCGGCGCCAATCATGAGCGCTCTATTTTGTCATACCGCGGCGCCGGTGAACGTATCGCTGAGAAGGATATTCCCTGGGCAAAGCTTGCGAGAGCAAAATGGTTTTATATCACGCATCTTGCGGGCAAAAGCGCGCCGCTTTATCCGAAGCTGGTGCGTTTCGCGGCCCGCCACGGCATAAAAGTCGCGACAAACCCCGGTGCAACGCAGTTATCAAATCCGAAAACGATGCTGCCGCTCCTCAAACACATCGACGTCTTTATTGTGAACCGGGAAGAGGCATCGTATTTTGTGAATATTCCGTATAAGAATACCGATGCTATATTCCGAAAGCTTGATTTGTGGGTAAAGGGTCTGGTGGTTATGACCGACGGTCCCGCGGGAGTTACTGTTTCCGATGGCAAAACCCGCTGGCGTGCCGGCGTACTCAAGGAGAGGCGGGTTGCGAGCCGAACGGGAGCAGGGGATGCTTTCGGTTCCGGTTTTGTGGCGCATTTACACGGGTCAAAAGGGAATGTAGAGCGGGCGATGCAGGCGGGAAGCGCTAACGCAACTTCGGTGATACAATATATAGGTGCCCAGCCCGGCATACTCAAAAAGGGTCAATCCGTCTATGCCTGGGGGAAGCTCAAGATTTCTAAACAGCATATAAAGTAATCGTTTATGACAAAAGAAGTTGAGAAATTAGCCCGTATACTGCGCACCAAAGAAGAGGTGCTCGATAAGCTTGCCGAACGCATGGCAAGCACAAATCCCGAGCCGGTAAAAGTGCTTGAACGGGTTTTGGAGGAGCTTGAACTGAGAACGGAGCGCGCACTGAAAGAACTGGGATTGTCTCATGGGGCAACGGCAGAAGCGGTTTATAATTCGCTGCTGAAGCGTGTTGAGGAAAACGATACGGCAATAAATAAATATCTCAAGAACCCCAACCCCGCGTTGCGAGCCGGATGTGAAGCGCTCGCCAATTTTGCTTCGGAGACCGTCGGGGAAGTAAAAGGGTTTTTCTTGAAACAGGAAAAAGCGGAAGAATTTTTACGCCGTAATCCGCCGCAGAACCTTTTGCGGGCTCTCGGGTATAAAGATATCGATCATTTGCTGGCAAAAGAAGATTTCGCCGCGGTATTCTCCTCCGTTCGTTTCGCCGAAGACCCGCATTGGCTCAATGAGGTGTTTTTCAAGCCGTATGAGAGCCTGCAACCCGATGATTTTGAAGAGCGTCCCATACGCGTAATAGTATTGCCCGAGCGTTGGCGCGCCATAGGCGCCCACTTCATGGGCAAAAAGCTGCACAACATAAGCCACCTCAAGGAGCTGGGGGTTATTTTCGTAATACCGGTGGGCGAAGAGGGAATCAGTTTGCCTGAAATAGGCGAAGTGCGGCACAACAAAAAAGAAAGCGCGAAGGCAACGGGGATCAGCATGCAGATATTCACGCTGCTCATGCATTATTTTTACGAGATTGGTTTCTATTCGCGTTTGTTCAAGCGTTATGCGGGAGGAGAGAATTTTGCTCAAAAATTGGTATCCGGTTTGCGGGGCGATGTCCCAAGTTTTATGTCGCCCGAAACGGACCGCGCAACTTGGATGGTGGTTCAACGGTATCTTGCAAAAGATAACCCGTCGGACCCGCGCTTGTTCTTGCCGCATGTGAATCCCGAAGCCATACACTGGTCAAAAGCAGAAGAAAAGCTTGTCGAGGTCGCGCAGACGCATCCGGAATTCGGACTTGGTTTGTGGCCGGGATTGGATTTCGTGGGCGATTTCTTCACGATCTCCGGTGACGGCGAATTTCGCTCTTCCGGCATTGCCGGTGAAGCACTGTTGTCGTTCGACCTGATCGACAATCTTATTTCATACAATCGTTACGCAAATATCCTTACGAAATATCTCTATCACCAGCAGGAAGCGCTTTGGAACCGCATCTTTATTGCGTATATGGACGCGTCGAAACTTGAAGAATTGGCGGCGGAGCATTTGGCGGATGGATTTATTATCTTATAAGTTAAAAACCATTTTTTTGTTCACTTTCTCGGTAAAATTTTAATGTCGCCAGAAGCGACTCATTATTTGGTTTTCAATAGGAATCCCTAAAAGTTACGAGTTTTATAAATAGAAACAATTATATTAAAGCCTTGTTTATGGGTCCAATTATTTTTGGTTTGCCGTCTTTTTTGACAATCTGGTGTATGCTATCTATCAGACGATCCACCTATACAACACCACACGCATACATACGGCATTGAAAATGGCTCCGGCGATGTTCGCCGAAAGACATCAAAGGTCGAATGAGTTCATAGAGGCGGTGTCTTAAAAAATGGGTACCCGCCACATTTTGTGGACGCACATATTACAGCAAGGTTTATTAAATTATAAATATCTATGACCTCACGCGAATGGTTGCAAAAAGCAAAAGACGAAAAATTCGCAATAGGCGCGTTTAACGTCGGAAATTTAGAGACGTTTAAGGCCATAGTGCGGGCGGTGGCGAATAGGCGACCGCAAGTTTTTTAATAAAATAACAATAATTGTAATCCATATAAATGATTTATGATAGAAGAATTAACGCTTTTTACACAAATTTTTAGTATAGTAAGCGTCATAAATTTTATAATATTAATTTTGAGCCTTAGCGTCTTTTCTTATTTACAGAAAAAAGGAAATTTAAAAAGAGTTTTCATTGTTTCGTTTGTTGCGGCAATTGCCGCATCGTTTGTTGGTACTGTAGTTGGCCTCGGTTTATCTACATATCTTTTAAATCATGGTTGGCGATTGGTTCGTCTTGCTTATTTGGAGTTAGCCATAGTTTTTGGCGCGCCTTTGATAGTAAGTTTTCTTTTCGCGACATATTATGTGCGACATAATAAATAGAATTATTGATATATTTAAAAACGCGTTCGGTAAGCCGAGACTTATGATGACCGGTTTGTTGTTATTCGGCATTACTACGAGTTTTTCAATTAATCAAACAAAAATTATTTTTGAACCAAATAAAATTACAAGCCAAGTATTTCAGGGCGGTGGACGAATCATCGAGGTTCAATTTTTTAGCAATAAATCTATCGCCAATATCGATTTAAGTATTGTTTCAGAAATTAAAGATTTTGTTCATGCATCACCGACTCATTTCGATGCTATAGAGGCAAATGCGCCAAAGCAAATTTTTATTGAAATTCGTATTCCTCAGGACGCGCCTCTGGGTGAGTATGGAGGAACTCTTCATTTACAAAGCGGCAATAGGACAATAGCGAACCCTCTTCCTTTATCTTTTAATGTCATAAGTGCAAGCAGCATCGAAGAAGAAGTGTCCGCTTTTTTATTGAATGAATTTGGAACTTTGACGCCCGATATGCCCGATGGTTATAAATTAGCTGAGTTCGGTTTATCTCCAGCAATTATTGAACATCTGCGTGTTGGTACAGATCTACCGGCCATTTTCAGATCGGGCTCTTTAATATTTGTAGGCACATTAATTCCAGATCGTTTACTCACGGAAGCAAATGTAGAATTGTTAGCTGCTTTAAATATTGAGGGCGTACGCATCGATGATTTAACTTCTGTAATATCAACTAATCGCTGGCATAGAGACAATTTTTCTCCCTCGATTATTCCAAATGGTTCTGATGGAATAATGCTCTCACCGCCAGGAGTTCGTTACGACAGGGATGGAGATAATAAGGCAAACGATTTTGTTATTATTGCGCCCCTTGACACTACACATATCGTTCTTACATTAGCTCGAGCAGATGAGTTTGGCAGCCGAAATTTTCGTAAAGGCAGTGGAGAATTTACAGAAGGCGTAATCACTGCTACTCATGAATTATTGCATGTTTTTGATTTCCGTACTCAATGTGGTGGTAGGGGGTGGGATCAAAGCGATGCCGAAGAAAACTTTATGTTTAGGATGGAGGATTTAGTTGGAGGTATTTCTGGAAATGCGTCAGCTGTGCTATTAAATGCGATTGTCAATCAAATTCTTTCTACTTGGTCAAATACTCAAAATTGTCTTGAACGCCTCAATTTAACCCGTCCTCAGCCATCAATTTTAACGATTAATTCTGCTTCTCCAGGTTCAGTTTCTTTGTCTTGGACAGCAAATGAAAATAATGACTTTAGTGCATATAAACTTTTTCGCTCAACGGAAGCAAATGTTACGTTAAATGATACGCTGGTCGCCGAATTTAATGACCGAAATTCCTTGGCCTTTATTGACGATGATTTCCCGGGCGGTCAAACTTTCTATTACAAACTTTTTACTTTCGATGCCCCCGGTTTGTCTGCGGAAAGTAATGAAATTGCTACGGTCTGTGCTTATACTGCAGAGTATTTCGGGAACAAAGACCTTGCTGGCCCGCCGCTCGTTACCCATTGCGAGCCAGCGCCCATCAGTTATGATTGGGGTACGGCGAGTCCCGTCCCGGGCATAATTCCGGAAGATAATTTTTCTGTTCGTTGGACCGGCAGTTTCGATTTTGAAGATGCGACTTATCAGTTCCTTGCCCTTAACGATGACGGTGTTCGGATCTATGTTGACGGTGTTCCGATCATTGATGCGTGGCTTGATCAGGCAAGCGGTTTCTATTTCCAAAATGTTCCAATGACGGCGGGAATGCATACCGTTGTAGTTGAACATTATGAACATTTTGTGGACGCACATATTACAGCAAGGTTTATTAAATTATAAATATCTATGACCTCACGCGAATGGTTGCAAAAAGCAAAAGACGAAAAATTCGCAATAGGCGCGTTTAACGTCGGAAATTTAGAGACGTTTAAGGCCATAGTGCGGGCCTCGGCGAATAAAAAGTCGCCGGTTATTATCGAGTCGTCTCCGGGCGAAACCAAATGGATGGGGGCCGCCAATATCGCCGATATCGCGGAAAATTATTCGCGTGAATATGGCGCGCCCATAATCGTGAATCTTGACCACTCCGAGACGCTTGAGGATTGCATGGAGGCCATCGCGGCGGGTTACGGGCTCATACACTTCGACGGCTCAAAACTTTCCTACGAGGAAAATTTGAATATTGCAAAGCGGGTCGTGGCTGCGGCACATGCAAAAGGCCTGGTTGTTGAGGGGGAAATTGACCGCATTGTGGGTAAGGGTTCCGAGGTGCACAAGGAAATGTATACGACAGATGAGCTGCGTTCGGGTTATACGGATCCCAATAAAGCAAAAGAATTCGTGGAAGCTTCCGGTGTGGATATTTTTGCGGCATTCTTCGGGAACATACACGGTACCGTGCCTCCCGGGGGGCAGCCGCCGCTTGATATCGGATTGGTGCAGAAAGTGAACAGCGTTACGGGAAAGTTTTTGTCGCTGCACGGAGGTTCCGGTATTGATGCGGGCGACATTAAACTGGCTATCGCCGAGGGCGGTATCAATAAAGTGAATGTAAATACCGACTTGCGCGTTGCGTATCGTGCGGCGCTCGAGAAGGTTTTGAAAGACGACCCCGATATCGTTGCGTTGTATAAAATATTGCCCGAAGTCGTATCTGCCGTTCAAGAAGTCGTCGAGCGGTGGATAGATATCTGTGGAAGCGCCAATAAGATCTAAAAAATTAATTAAATTTTTATGTCAAAAGTATTCGTTACAAGACAAATTCCCGAAGAAGGTATTAAGATGCTTGCGGACAAAGGTTATGACGTTGCTGTTGCGCAACAGGATGGCGCAATGGAGCGCGGCCAATTATTGAAGGCAGTTGCCGGCGTTGATGCGGTTTTAGCATTGCTTACGGATAAAGTTGACGGTGAGCTTCTGGATGCGGCCGGCAAGCAGCTCAAGATAGTAGCCAATTATGCGGTCGGTTATGACAATATAGATCTTGCGGCGGCAAAAGAGCGCGGGGTAATGATATCAAATACCCCGGAAGTGTTGTCCGAGACCGTTGCCGAACATACGTTTGCGCTGTTGCTTGCCATCGCTCATCGTATCGTTGAATCCGATACATTCATGCGCGGCGGCAAATACAAGGGGTGGGGGCCTATGCTTTTGTTGGGCCGCGATCTTTCGCACAAAACGCTGGGGGTTGTCGGTCTCGGCCGCATCGGTTCTTTGGTTGTAAAGCATGCCGTTCGCGGGTTTGATATGAACGTTGTGTATTACGACGTGAAGCAAAATCCCGCATTTGAGGCGGAATACGGCGCACGCTATATGCAGCTTCCCGAATTATTGCGCGAAGCGGATTTTGTTTCTATTCATGTCCCCCTGCTTCCCACGACAAAACATCTCATGGGCGAAAAAGAATTCGCGCTTATGAAGAATACTGCATATTTGGTGAATACGTCTCGCGGGCCCATTGTAGATGAGGTTGCGTTGGTGCATGCGCTCCAGAGCGGTGTTATTGCGGGTGCGGCGCTTGATGTATTCGAAAGCGAACCCAAAATGGCTCCCGGTCTTGAAAAACTGGATAACGTTATCATTACGCCCCATACGGCATCCGCGACCATAGAGACGCGGGCAAAAATGGCGCAGCTTGCCGCAGAGAACATCATCGCGGCTCTGGAGGGCAAGACCCCCCCGACGCTTGTAGCCACAAAATAGCGCATGCGGCGTTTTGACAACGCGGCCTTATTTTGGTACGCTTTTTAGCGTGTAAATATGGAAACTCTTAGTGCCAAAAAACGTAATATCGTAGGTAAAAAAGTGGCGTCTCTTCGTGAGCAAGGCGAAATTCCGGCCGTATTATATGGCGTCGGGGTAACCCCGGAAAATATCACCGTTGCCCTGAAAGATTTTCAGATCATATTCCGGAATGTCGGAGAAACCGCCCTGTTGTCGCTTGTTATCGATTCTGCCGAACCGCGAACAGTGCTTATTCGTGATGTCCAGAAGGATTCCGTTACCCGGACCCTCAAGCACGTTGATTTTCATCAGGTGCGCATGGACGAGGAGTTGGATATTAATGTCCCGCTTGAATTCGTGAACGAATCTGCCGCGCTTTCTGCAGAAGGCGGCGTGTTGGTGAAGACCGTGTATGAAGTTCCCATTTCCGCTCTCCCAAAGAATCTTCCTCGCGAGCTTGTTATCGATGTTTCCGCTCTTGCGAAGGTCGGGGATGCTATACAGGTAAAAGATCTGAAATTGCCGGAAGGGGTTCGTGTTCGTCTCGATGAAGATGCGACCATTGTGTTCGTGGATAGCGCCATTTCAGAGGCGGAGCTTGCGGCACTTGAAGCCGCTCCCGAAGTTAAAGTTGAGGACGTTGAGGTCGTAGGACAGAAAGAGAAAGAAGAGGCCGCCGCTGCAGAGGCAGCGCTTGCGGAAGAAGAGAAGTAATGCTTCGCAATACCGGAAGTTATCTATAGAAGTTGCGTTTACTGATATATAAAATCCGTATCCTCATGATGTCGGGCTCTATGAAACAATTTCGTTTGAGTCCCGTGCCGGGGGTGCGGATTTTTGCTTTTGCGGTATTCATTGTGTGCGTGTTCGGAGGCGCCGCATATGCTGCGAGTATCTCAACACTCAAGGAAAATCTCGAAGATAATCTGAATTCCGTTGAGGAGGAAATACGAAAGATCAATTCCGATCTGGGAACGCTGAAGCAAGAGCAAAAAACGCTGGCGCGCGAAATAAAAATAATCGACGCGAACTTGCGGAAGATAGAGCTTGAAATACGCCGTACCGAGCTGTCCATCAATAAAAGCGAAAAGGCGATAGCGGATAAAGAGGAGGAGATCCGGAAGGTCGCAGAACAACTGGAAGAAAGCCGTGTGCGTCTTGCGGATGCGGTGCGCACCCTGGACCAAAGCGATGATCAGAATATGGTGGAACTCGTTTTGGGCTCCGAGAGTTTTTCCGATGTGTTCGGCAAGATAACCCAGCTTGAGAACCTTCAGCGCTCTTTGAGCGATCAGACGGCACAAATACGGGAACAAAAAGAGGAGCTCGACAGGCAAAAAGAGGAGTTGGTGGCAAAGCAGGATGAGCTCGAAACGTTGCGGAATCTTGCCGTTATACAGCGGGCGGACCTGGTCGAGCAGTCGCAGGCGAAGACGGTTTTGCTTGTGGAAACCAAGGGTCGCGAGCGGCTTTTTGCGGAGAAACTCGAGAAAGCGCGTCTTGATGCGGCCACCATTCGCCAACAGATGTTCGAGCTTGAAGGCACCGGAGTATCCATGACGTTCGAGGAAGCATATCAGTTAATTAAGAAGGCGGCGGCAAACGGGAATGTTCGTCCGGCATTTTTAATGGCGTTATTGAAAAAAGAATCCCGGTGGGGGGCGTCTGTTGGCACCGGGAATTGGCGCGATGATATGCATCCCCGCGATTGGAGCGCGTTCTTTCAGATATGCCAGGAATTGGGTCTGAACCCGGATACAACGCCAGTATCGCGCAAGCCTTCATATGGCTGGGGCGGCGCCATGGGCCCGGCGCAATTTTTGCCAAGAACGTGGCTTGCGTGGCGCGATAAAGTAAGTGCCGTTACCGGACACAATCCGCCTTCGCCGTGGAGTCTCGATGATGCGTTCAGCGCCTCCGCGTTGAAGCTTGCCGGAGCCGGAGCAAGTCAACAAACCCCGGATGCGGAATGGAAGGCGGCTATGATATATTTTGCGGGAAGTAATTGGCAGAACCCCGCATTTTCGTTCTATGCGGATGGAATAATGGCTCTGGCGAGTGTCTACCAGGAGCAAATAGATATTCTGGAATCGGGCGCAGGAACATCAAATTAAAACCCCCGCGGAGCCGCGGGGTTTTATTCTTCGTGGTGGGCGGAGAGCGCCTCTACAATAGCGTCGATGTTTCCCTCCATGATGCCGTTTATGTTATGCCAGCTTTCTTTGATCCGATGGTCGGTGACCCGGTCCTGAGGAAAATTATAGGTTCGTATTTTATCGGAACGGTCGCCGGAACCTATCTGGCTTTTTCGCAGTTCGCTTTTTAGTTTTGCCTCCTCCTCTTTTTTCATTGCAAGGAGGCGAGAGCGAAGCACGCTGAGCGCTATTTCCTTATTTGATTGCTGCGTCCGTTCTTCCTGCGACGTTACAACAATGCCGCTGGGAATGTGGGTGAGGCGAACCGCGGTTTCGCGTTTATTAACGTTTTGTCCGCCCGGACCCGTTGCGCGCTGGAATTCTATCCGTATATCCGCCGATCGTACCTCAAGGTCCGTTTCTTTCGCTTCCGGAATTACAACAACGCTTGCGGTTGAAGTATGTATGCGCCCGCTTTTTTCCGTTTCCGGAATGCGTTGCACGCGATGAACGCCCAGCTCGCCGGAAAGTTTCGTATATGCGCCTTTTCCGCGGACAACAAATATGGCCTCTTTCGCTCCGCCAAGCGATGTGTCGCTTGCCTGAAGGATGCGCACGTTCCAACCGGAGCGTTCGGCAAATTTCATATACATGCGGGCAAGTTGGCCGGCAAAAAGCGCGGCCTCGTCGCCCCCCGCGCCGGGACGTATTTCTACGACAGCGGATTCCCGCACCGCCTGTTCTTTTGCCGTCCGAGATGTAAGGGTCGAAAGCCGCTCCTGAATGCGCGTTTTTTCTTCCTGCGCCACCGCCCTCATGTCCGCATCCGTTGTTTCCGCGATGAGCGTTTCTGTTTCCGCCAGCTCTTTCTGTAGCGCCGCTTCTTCTTCTTTGAGACGAAGGACCGCGGATAATTCTTTAAGCTGTTTTCCAAGTTCGGCAAGTTCTTGCGGACGAGAAAGAAGCTCAGGATCACTGAGCTTCTCTTCGATCTCTCCGTATTCGCGCTTTAAATCCTCAAGAGATTTGCCGGCGTGGCTCATACTCATTCCTTGTCGGCGCTTTTTGCGGCTTGTCGGCGCGCTTCCCGTTTCGCGAGCTTGTTCTTCTTTCCTCCGCGCGCAGTTCCAAGTTCCGTCTTTCTGCTCATGCGCTCTTTGAAGCGCTCGACTTTTCCGGCCGTATCAACCATTTTTGCTTTGCCGGTGAAGAAGGGATGGCAATGCGCGCACACTTCGACGGTTATTTCGGGAACCGTTGCGCCAACCGTAAAATGGTTGCCGCAGGCGCACTTTACCTTGGCGTCCGGATAGTATGTCGGGTGAATATCGCTTTTCATAACGTAACTTTTATACCATGCGTCGGGTGGCGGGTCAAACCATATAAAAAACCGCTTTTCAAAAGAGAAAAGCGGTTGTTTTTTGTTATTCTGAAGGTTCTTCGTTTTCGGCTTCCGTCTTGTTTCCGGACGGAGTTTCGGGCGTTTCCGCGGCACGGGAGGCTTTTTTTGCCTTCTGCGCCGCAAGATACGAAATAGTTCGGTCTTTGAGCCATTCGGCCCCAAACATTATCAGCGCGGTGCTGATGGCGACCCAGGCAAGGTCATCGGGGATCTCACTATCGGTGATGAAGTAGAGCGCCCAGATGACGGCTGCCGCAAAGATAACGATTACGCCGATATAGTCAGCGTAACGCTTCAGGCCCTCCTCCTCACATTCGTCCAGACAGCGTATTTCAAGCGCGCGGTCGTGTGCGATGTGGGCCAGGAAAACGCTCAGATACATTGCCATGAGCTGGTAGGGAAGTTCACGGCCGCCGAACGCGTCAATGAAGAATGCGATGGTTTGCACAGCGATGACGCTGAGAGCTGTTGCAAGGAAGAGATTGTTGTGGCGAACGCGGGGTTCGTCATCAAGCATCTGTTTCCAGAGGGACGTGCCCACCAGGATACCGACGAGCGCTTCCACCATGAACGGACTTTCTTTCGGAAGATGCGGGACGATTCCCACAACGTACAGCCCGACAAGGACAATAAGGTAAATGATCAGGCCGAAGCCGAACAGTTCGCCATATCGCCACACGGTAACCCGGCTTTTCTTGCGCCGATACCGCTGTTTTTCGTTGAAATTTATCTTGATCTTGTAGACCGTGATGGTGTGCAACGAATAACTGCCGATGAAGAAAAGCAATGTCAGCGAAAGGGGTGCCGGCACAGCCCTGCCGCCCAACGCTTCCAGCGTCGAGCCGAAGGCGTACAGCACGGAAAACAAGGCGCAGATAAGGAACCCCATAAGCTCGATGTCGCTTCGGGGTATTGTTGGGTGGATATGGAACAGGTCCCTGACGAATTTCGTCAGGCGCTCAATGTTCATGAACCCCTCCGTATTGGGCATCCGAATGCTTGGTTTTCAAGGTTGTCCTTATTATAAAAGTGTTTGGGGTTTTGTCTATGCCGCGCGTTCCGCAAAGAGAGAATATGACGTTTTTTTGTCCGGCGGGTTTTTCCGAAGAAAACCTTATTGAATAGGACAAAAAGGGGGATTGGGCTTGCCCTTTCATAAACCATCCGTTATACTAATCCCGGCTGATATTTAAAGTTATGGAAACTACACCAGAGACACAAGTGAGTCTGTCGCCCGAAATACAGGAGATGCTTGAAGCCGGCGTTCATTTCGGCCACAAGCGGGCAAATCGTCATCCAAAAATGGCGCCGTTTATCTTTTCTGTAAAAGGAAACGTGGAGATAATCGATGTTACCAAGACCGCCGAGGCCCTCGAGCAGGTATCTCAATTTCTCGAAGCAAAGGCGAAAGAGAACGGTCTTATTCTGTTCGTGGGGACGCGCCCGCACGTGAAAGATATCGTGGAAGAAAGTGCCGTTGCCTGTGATATGCCGTATGTGAAAGAGCGATGGTTCGGTGGTACGCTGACAAATTTTTCCGTAATGTCAAAACGGCTCGAGGGGTTCAAGGAACTTGAGCGCAAAGCGGCAAGCGGAGAGTTGGAAAAATATACGAAACAGGAACAAGTGCGTTTTAAGCGGCAGATAGAAAAACTGAATGCGGCGATGGGCGGTTTGAAATTGTTAACTCGTTTACCGGACGTTATCGTGCTTGCATCCCTGAAATATGACAGCATTGCGGCAACCGAGGCGCTGAAGATGAAAATACCGGTTGTTGCCATTGCCGATACGAATACCGATCCAAGCAAAATAGCGCATCCGCTTCCCGCGAACGACGATGCGATCTCTTCCGTAAAATTCATTTTTTCGAAACTTTCCGCCGCTGTCCAAAGAGGGAAAGTGGCAAAAGAATAATGTATGAACGATATCGAGAATCTCAAAGCGCTTCGCGAAAGTACGGGCGCCTCAATTACAGAGTGTAAAAAAGCATTGGCAGATGCGAACGGCAGTATTGAAGAAGCGACAAAATTGCTCCGGACGCGCGGGCAATCCGTTGTGGACAAGAAACAAAGCCGAACGGCGAACGAAGGCGTTATCGGGGTATATTTGCATGCAAATTCCAAAATAGCGGGGGTTGTGGAGCTCAGGTGCGAAACGGATTTTGTTGCGCGGAACGAAGAGTTCAAGCATTTGGCGCACGAGATAGCAATGCATGTTGTTGCTTCCGATCCGAAATATCTTTTACCGGAAGAGGTCCCGCAGGAAGTGCGGGATGAGGAACGGCGTTTGGTTGCCCAGCAGTTCGCAGATTCCGGAAAGCCGCAGCAGATAGTTGATAAGATAATCGAAGGCAAGCTTGCGACACTGGCAAAGGAAATATGCCTCACGACACAGCCGTTCATAAAAGATCCGGACAGAACCGTTCAGGATGTCGTGAATGAAGCAGTATCCAAATTTGGCGAAAAAATAACCATCGGTAAATTCGCCCGTTTCGTTATATAACGGCGTTTGTATAAACCCGTTCTATTGCATATGTATTCTATAC
>Ga0209514_10001408_pt1 | contig 41722 bp, 39 predicted proteins | sample Subgrocontami58m_FD_187452 | JGI IMG/M metagenome (GOLD analysis project Ga0209514, IMG submission 187452) | Subsurface groundwater microbial communities from S. Glens Falls, New York, USA - GMW37 contaminated, 5.8 m (SPAdes) (version 3) | ecosystem: Environmental > Aquatic > Deep subsurface >...
TGCAACGTCTCCGTCGGCTTCCACTCGCCGCGCTCGGCTTTGTAGTTCGCGCCAAAATATCCGCCGCCTTGAATCAGCAAGACTTCTGAAAGCGTGGTGACATTCAAACCGAGATCGCTCCCAAAGTGTGAGCGGGTGAGCGACTCTTTCAAACGCGGCGAAGAGACATACAACCCAATCGCCACGTCGCCAAAAGTTTTCCAATCTGCTTTGGCGTCCACACGGGCGTAAATGTTTTGCGCGTCCGCGCCGTAATATAACGCCGTGATGATTGCGCCATCTACTTTGATCAACGAAGCACGACTCCATTCATCGGGCGCGGCGACTCCATCAATGGTCGGCGTGAAAAATCTGGAAGGCGTGATAGCGCGACTCGCCGTTGGGGTGATCGTCGGCGGCAAAGCGATGGACGGCGCGAGCGTAGACGTTTGCCTCAACAACGGTGACGGCGTCACCTGCGATTGAGCCGTCGCCGTCAGTTCAACATCCAACAATGGAGTCGGCGAGGCGCATGAGGTGAGGAAAAAAATAAAGAGGAAGAGTTTATTTCCCATTCGCCTTATTCATCGTCGCGCAAGCTTGCTTCACCGCGTCGGCGGGCGCGGTGTTCAGATCGAACACGCGCACGAACATCTCGCTGAACGGCGACCAATAATTATTAAACTCTTTGCTCTGCGGGCGCGGCGTGCCTTCACTCGCCGCTCTGACTAAATTCGTCATCAGCGAATCTGTTTTCACGTCGGTACGAACAGGAATATGACTCGCGCCGTCGGTGAACATCTTGGACGACTCGACGTTGGTGAGGGACAAGGCAACGTCCACTGCCAGTTGAGGATTTTTGCTGTTCGGGTTCACGTAGAAAGCGTCAATGACGGTGAAGGGTGCGGCTTTATTTTTGTTGGCGGGCAACGGCGATGCTCTCAACTTGTCTCCCAACGCTTGCTTGTATTCATTCAACGCCCACGTTGCGTTGATCAACATCGCCGACTTGCCTTCGACAAACGAGAGGACGAGATCGGCGTCGCCTGTTTCAAGAGTCGCGCCCGCTTTTTTGAGATCAGAGAGATACTGCATCGCCTCGCTGAAGCCGCCATTGTCGGCAACACATTTGCCACCGTCATCCAACAACTTGCCGCCAAACGCCGCAAAGAATCCAAAGAGATGATAGGGCCCTCGCACGGCGGCTAAGGCTTTGTTGCTTTTCACCGCGTTCAGCAACTCACCCGTTGTGGCAGGAGCTTTATCGAGAAGCGAATTGTTGTAATACAACACCACCGTGTTCGCCGATTCGGGGACGCCGTAGATTTTTCCTTCGACCTTCACGCCTTCAATCGCAAACGGCGCAACGTTAGAAAATTTGCCGCTCGTATGCGAAGTGATGTCTAGCACCATCTTATCGCGCACCAAATCGCCGAGATCATCATTGGAGTTGATGAAGAGATCGGGTGCGGTGTTGTTTTTAACTCCGACTCTGTAACGATTGGTGATTTCGTAAATGGGGATGCGTTGAACGTTGATCTTAAGTTCGGGATTTTTCTTCTTGACGGAGTCAATGATCTGCAAAAAAGTTTTTTCTTCAACGCCATTTGCTTCGTAAGCGTGCCAGAGTGTCACTTCACCTTTAAGCGGCGCGGCGATGGCGGGCTGCGCGGGCGCAGTAGGTTGAGGCGCGGTTGTCGGCACAATCGTTGAGGCAGGTTTAGGCGCATCGGTAGGTTTAATCGCCGGAGCTAACGTCGGGGCGAGAGTCGGTAGAGGCGGCTCGGTGGCGCAGGCGGATGAAATTATGGTGAGGCAAAGCAAGACAACAAAAACACTTTTCATGCGAGAAATCTCCAAACCCAAATGTAGGGGCGACCCTTGCGGTCGCCCGCATTGGGCGGGGGCAAGCCCTGCCCCAACGGGAAATTCATTTCTTCATCAACTGCAACACATAGCTCATCTTCGCCTCTACGTTCAAATTTAGAATCAATCCCTTGAGGTCAAAAGTTTTTTTCGAGAGCGCGTCAACGGCGTTATACGTTCCATCGGGCAGTGACGTATTTCCGAGATCGAGCGTGAGCGATGAAGGCGCATCGGCGAGATTCAAAACGATCAGAAATGCGCCCTTCTCGTCGGCGCGGAAGTAAGTATAGATTTTTGGGTCGTCTGCGGCAATCCGCTCAAACGATCCGCTTCGCAACGCCGAGTTTGAATTTCGCAGAAGGACAAGCGCGCGATAGTGTTCGAGGAGTGAATCGTTTTTGCCGACTTGCTCCTCAACCGAAATTTGATCTGAGGCTTTGTTGTAGCGAGTCGTCGGCTTATACCAACTCGTCATGCCCTGCCCCGACTCGCTGGCATACCAATCCATCGGCTCGCGGCGCGTCTTGTCGTAATCGGGCGCGGAAGCTCTCTCGCCCTTCATGCCGATCTCTTCGCCGTAATAGATCATCGGCGTGCCGGGCGTGGTGAGCAAAAGAGTCGCGCCAAGTTTGGCGCGGGCGAAATCGCCGTTCACTTCGCTCATGGCGCGGTGTGTGTCGTGATTGTTGATGAAGGTCACGCGCAAGGCATCGGGCGGATACAAACGCGGTTGGGCGATGATCGAACCGTCGAGCAAACTCATCGAAGCGTTGCCCAGCAACATACTGTCGCCCACTTTATCATGGCTGCGCTGCACATCACCATAAAATGGAAAATCAAACGCCGCGTCAAATTCGTTTTGGAAGTAGTCCCGAATCTTTGTGCCGTCCGTCCACGCTTCGGCGAGCAGGATGAAATTTGGGTTGATCGCTTTCACTTCGGCGCGAAGTTTTTTCCAGAAGGCGTGCGACACGCCCAAGACGTAATCGGCGCGGTAGCCATCCACGCCGAGATTCATCCAATACTTCGCCACGTCAATTAAATACTTTTGCGCGTCGGGGTTGGCATGATTGAGCGATGGCAATTCTTTCACGCCCGCAAACGAATCGTAGCGCGTGTGCGCCGCATCATTCCAGCGATACCAATCACTGTATTTCGACTGGGGATTGTTTAATGCGTCTTTGAAAAACGGGTGTTGATTTGAAGAGTGACCGACAACGTAATCCAAAATTATTTTGATGCCGCGCTTGTGCGCTTCGTTGATCAACTCAACGAAATCCGCTTCGGTGCCGAACTCCGGGTTGATCTTGTAGTAATCGCTGATGTCGTAACCGTGATAGCTGGGCGAAGCGAAGATCGGAGTCAGCCACAACGCGCGCGCGCCCAAACTTTGGATGTAATCGAGTTTCAACGTGATGCCTTTGAGATCGCCGATGCCATCGCCATTTGAATCATAAAAACTGCGGACAAAAATTTCATACATCACTACATCACGAAACCAAGCGGGAGTCTGGATCGCCGTGAGAGAGGAGGTGGGCGAAGGTGATGGTTTGATGCGCGGAGTCGGCGTCACCTGAATCGTCGGGGTCGCCGTCATCGTCGGCGCAACAGTGGAGGTCGGTTGAGCCGTGATCGCGGGTGAGGCGCAGGAGGCGAGGAAAACGATTAGGGTTAGAAAAATTTTTTGTAACTTCATAACTGCTCCATTCATCAGGCGATTAAAATCGCGGCAGCACAAAGCGAAGTCCGCCTACGCGGACTCGCGCTGCGAAAACATCGTTTCAATCCCGCGCCAGACTTCATCGCGCCAGGCGGGCCAGTTGTGACCGCCGCCGTATTCACGATACGTTACGTCGTAACCTTTGCCGATCAACAGATCGCGCATTCGCGGATTCGATTCCATCAAAAAAGGAAAATCGTATTTGCCGATGTCCATCCAAATCTTGATCGATTCTTTGGGATTGAAGTTAACCAGATCGAGAATCGCCGACGTGTCACCGTTGAGTGGAAAGCCGCCCGATTGGCTGATGACTTTGCCGAAGATGTGCGGCAAACGAAGCGCGGTGTAAAGTGAAATGAGTCCGCCCATTGAAGCGCCGAGCGTGGCGTGCGCGCCTTCGTCGTTGAGGAGATTGAGATGTTTGCGCGCGAGTGGCAAAACGACATACGTCAAAAGATTCACGGTGGCGTCGTTGCAAGCGTATTCGATGAATCGATTCTCTGCGCCGCCGTTTTCGATCATTGCCAACGCCACCGGACGGATTCGTTTTTGGGCGATCAAGTTGTCAATGATGTTCGGCAAGCAAGCGCGTTTCAGATATTCCTCGCCGTCGAAGACAACGATGAGAGGGCAAGGATCAGAAGTTGGCGGATGATAAAGATGAACGAGACGACTGGGAGTAGTGATGAGTCGCGGCGCAGAAATTTTGTGATGGGTGACTTTGCCATGCAGCGCAGATCGATCTCGTTTGATCAGAGTCGTGGGCGCGGCGTCGGGCATGTAGAAGTAATTGTTGAACGCGCCGACTCCGTTTGGGGTGAGTGGCTGGGAATTGAGGCGATCACGGAGACGGCTCCCGCGCCGAACAAAGGCGTATTCCATGTAAGTATCGCGCGGGAGAGTCATGGCGTGAGTCCAAAAAATTTTCGCGGAGTGCACAGAACGCATAAGTCGAATCGCGCGCTTGATCTCCCAATTATTAAAATCACCGATGAGTGATGGCGCGGACGATCCGCGCCATTCAAACGTGGCAATATCGTTTTCGATCTTCATGGAAGAGAGAAACCCGCTTTCTCCAAGAAAGCGGGTTTCGGTGAAATCACTTCACACTGCCAATCGTCAGACCGCTGACGATCCACCGTTGCGCTAATAGGTAGACGACGGCGACAGGCGCGGCAACGAGCAAAGCCATCGCGGCGAACCTTGACCACGGCACGTCGCTGGAGAACGGTCCTGTCATGTTGTAGAGCGACATCGCCAACGTGAAATCTTTAGGCTGATTTAAAAATTGCCACGAGATGGCGAACTCTGTCCAACCACTAAGGAAGCTGAGGAAAGCGGTGACGGCAAGAGCAGGTGTGGCGAGGGGAAGGATGATCAAAAAGAAAAGTTGATTCGGGCTGGCGCCATCAATGCGCGCCGCTTCTTCCAGTTCGCGCGGGATGGTGTCGAGGTAGCCTTTGAGATTCCAAATGGCAAATGGAAGTTGGCTCGACGTGAGGGCAAGACCCACGCCCCACAATGAGTTACGCAAATTGAAAATGATTCGTCCGGTTTCAGGATCGGTGAACGAGGCGCGATTGAGCAAGACAAAGAGCGGCGCGATGCTGGCGATGGTCGGCAACATCAACACGGTGATCACGGTGAGCATGAGTGAACGCCGTCCGCGAAAATCAAAACGCGAGAAGGAGTAGGCCGCCAAGATCGCCACGGCGACAGCAAAAAGCGCGACGCCACCCGCGAGTTTAAGTTGATTGAAGGCGAGTTCGGTGAAGGTGACGGGGTTGGCAGTTGGCTTATCCATCACTTTCAAATAGGCGTCAAAGGACGCGCCCGGCGGAATCAAATTTAATTCAGTTGGGCGCGAGAGGTTGCGCGGGTCAAGCGACATGCTGACAATCCAAAGGATGGGGAACAACACGATGAAGGCAATAAGTAGCGCCAACGCTTGCAGAACGAATTGCTTCCAAAAGGGGAGTCCTTTTTCAAATGTCATAGTGTTCTGTTCCTTTCGTGATGGCGTTGGTGAGCAGCGTGAGACCTAACAAGATAAAGAAGATAAGCACCGAGAAGGCGGCTGCCACGCCGTAGAGTTGTTGAGCGTTGACGATCTTGAATGCTTGCGTCACCAAAATTTCCGTCTGCCCCAATGGTCCGCCGCGCGACATCATGTAGATGAAATTGAAAAGGTTAAAAGTGGTGATGATGCCGTACATCGCGGCAGGCACCATCGCCGGACGAATGAGCGGCACGGTGATGTTGAAAAATTGCTGAACGCCGCTGGCGCCGTCAATGGACGCCGCCTCGTACAGATCACTGGGGATGCTTTGTAACGCGCCTGTGGCAACAATCGTCATAAAGGGCCAGCCCAACCAGATGTTGGCGATGAGCATGGCATAGAATGACCACGGCAAAGGCTGCCCCGGCAAGAACCATTGGAATGGCGGGTCGAGCGACTCGAACCAGCGAATGCGAAACACTTCGGGCGGGATGTTGAAGAGTCCGCCGAGGGAGATCATGCCCAAGGTGATCGCGCCGTTGGTCTGGTCGAACATATTGCGCCACACGGTGGCGATGACCAATGTCGGCAGCACGATAGGGAGGATATAGATGGCGCGATATACACCTTTGAACCACAACCCCTTTGTGTTAAGCAGCACGGCGATCAACACGCCGACCACAACGTGGATCGGCACATTGGTGAACGTCCAAATTAAATTGAACGAGAGGATACGTAGGAAATCAAAATTGGTGACCTTCGCCGAGAGCGCGCCGCTTAAGATGTCCATGTAGTTCTTCAGCCCAACCCACTCCGGCGGATCGGAATTGAGACGCAGGTTGGTGATGTCGTAGCTGGTGAAGGACATCCACACTTGATACAAGAGTGGATAGAATGTGATCACACTCATGATCACGAAGGACGGGACAAGATACATGTAGGCAGCGCGGACGTAGGTTGTCCGCATCCACCATCGCCCAAAATCACTTGGCTCGCTGTTAGAAGTGTTAATCGCCATAGTATTTCCTCTCTATCAAAGTTGATCGGCACGCAGCTACGAACCTAATTGTATTCAATTTTAGCGAATAGAAAAGAACGGTGATTAAAAAAACCCGAAGGGCTTTTAGACCCTTCGGGTTTGTGTTACACAGAAAACTTATTTGCCGTTGGCTTTGTTCATCAAGCCGCAAGCTTCCTGCACACCATCTGCCGGTGTGGATTTGCCTTCGAGAACTTTGGTGAACATATTGCCAAAGGGTTCCCAGTAGTTGCCGAACTCTTTGCTTTGCGGTCGGGCAAAACCATCCGCTGAAGCTTTGGCAAAGGCCGCCACGAGCGGGTCGGCCGAAGTGACATCTTTGCGAATCGGAACGTGGCCTGCGCTGTCGGTGTACATTTGCGACGATTCTTTGCTGACGAGTTGCAACGCCGCGCCCACAACGAGATCAACGTTCTTGACATTCGGGTTAATGTAGAAGCCGTCAATGCCGTTGAATGGGCTGGCTTTGCCTTTAGCGCCAGAGGGCATCGAAGCTACGCCAAGTTTGTCGCCGAGGTCTTTCTTGTAATCGGCGAGCGCCCAAGGACCATTGACCATCATCGCTACTTTTCCTTGGCGGAACGGAGTCTCAAACTTGCCGTAGTCGGCTTCCAACGCTGCGCCGGCTTTCTTCAGGTCGAGCAGATATTGCATGGCATCGGTGCCACCGGTGGTGTCGAGGACGCACTTCTGGCTGTCGTCCAACAACTTGCCGCCGAAGGAACCGAAGAAACCATAGTCGTGATACGCGCCGATGAAGAGATTGAGCGACTTGCCGCCTTTAACCGCCGCCAACAATTCGTCGGTGGTCGTCGGGGCTTTGTCAATCAAAGACTTGTTGTAATACAACGCAACGGCTTTGGCAGATTCCGGAACGCCGTAAAGCTTGCCGTCCACTTTCATGCCGTCCACGGAGTTCGCGGCGAAATCGCCGAGCTTGCCGTCGAGCTGCTTGGTAACATCGAGGATGAGTTTGCCGCGCGCGAGGTTGCCCAGATCATCGTTGGGGGCAACGAACATATCAGGACCCGCGCCGGAGGCAACTTCGGTCTTGTACTTGTCGAAGAGCTTGTCGAACGGGACTTGCAACACATTGAGCTTAAGATCAGGATTCTTCTTCGAGACTGCAGCCACAATACTGGTCAATGTGCTTTCCTCTGCGCTGCCGGTTGAGTAACCGTGCCACAGTGTCACTTCACCCTTTAAGCCGACTGCTACGGGAACGGGAGCAGCAGTGGGTGGTACAGGGGTCGCGCAGGCTGTCAACGCCAGCGCAAAAACCGCCAGCACGGACAACACGGTAAAAAGATTCTTTTTCATTTTAGTATTCTCCTCCAAGAGAATTTTGAACATGAACTGCATTGATATTTAGTCGTGCGTAAGAGTCACAACAAGTAATCCAATTATTTTGATCCGCTTCACTCCTTTCTAAGTCGCTAAACACTTACTATGCACGGAAAACGCGCAAAGTGACCCCCACGATTCTAATCGTTTCGAAAACGAATTGTTATAGGAAACGGTGATGTATTTCGGAGGGGAGCTTCGTCTAGTGTGTCCAAAGCATATCACGCTATAGATTCATGTCAAGCAATAAAAACAAAACTGTGATCTCTTAGTGTAGCTGTGCGTCGATCAATGCTTCTGCAGCTTGCGCTACGTGTGTGGACGGATTATTGGCTGGCCCAAACATACGCGCCGCTATAAACGCCCCGTCCATCAATAAAAATAATTGGTCGGCGAGAGTATCAGGCTTGCGCGCCCCTGCCTGTCGCGCCAAATCACGGAAATGCTTCCGAACTGCCTGTTTATGCTCCAACGCCACTTGATGTCCCGCATATTCGATCTCGGGAAATTCAGCAGCTACATTTAAAAAAGGGCACCCATGGCAAGTGGGTTTAGTTGTCAGCGTCGCCAGCGATTTAAAGAAAGCCAATAGTTTATCGCGTGGCTCTTCAACCCGGCTCGTCGTTTTGTCAAACCAGACCCAGAACTGTTCGTTGCTCTCTTTAAGGTAAGCCACAATCAAATCATCTTTGGATGGGAAGTGGCGGTAGAGAGTCATCTTCCCCACGCCGGACTCAGCCACAATGGCGTCAACGCCAACGGCACGATAGCCATTCTCAAAGAAGAGTCGGGCGGCAATTTCTAACAATTGTTTTTTAGCCGAATAGGTAGTGTCTGCCATAAACCTCTTGATCCCCTTGACACGATACAGGTCGGTATCGTATGATACGCCTTAACGATACAGGTCTGTATTATAACACCTGTTGTCAATCCCGGCACAGGCGGAGTTAAAAAATCAAAAAGGAGTAACGCAATGAAAATCGGCATACTCGGCACAAGCATGGTTGGTCAAGCGATTAGTGGAAAGCTGGCAGAACTTGGTCACGACGTGATGGTCGGCACGCGCGATGTGGCAAAGACATTGGCGCACACCGAACCCCATCCCTACGGCTTTCCAGCTTTCAGCGTCTGGCAGAAAGAACACGCGAGCGTTAAACTCGGAACCTTTGCCGACGCCGCCAAACACGGTGAAGTGGTATTCAATGCCACGAACGGCACGGGTTCATTAGAGGCGCTCAAGCTGGCTGGTGAATCCAACATCAACGGCAAGGTACTTGTGGATATCGCCAATCCGCTTGATTTCTCCCAGGGCAATCCGCCATCGCTCTCGGTGAGCAACACCGATTCGTTGGGGGAGCAGATCCAGCGCGCTTATCCTAACGTGAAGGTGGTGAAGACCCTCAACACGGTGACTGCATTTCTGATGGTAAACCCTGGGCTGGTTGGCAACGCTGACCACACGCTGTTTGTGTGTGGCAATGATACGGAGGCCAAAGCCCAAGTGACCGAGTGGCTCAAAGGTTGGTTCGGCTGGAAAGATGTGATTGACCTGGGCGACATCACGAACGCGCGCGGCACAGAGATGTTACTGCCAATTTGGATCAGGCTGTGGGGAGCGTTGCAAACAGGGATGTTCAACTTCAAGGTTGTGAGGTAAAGCCAATTCAAGGAGAGGGTTAATGAAAGCATTCATCGTTTATTGGCATCCCGAGCCCCAAAGTTTTAACGGCGCGATGTTCCGCGCAGCTTGTAAGACGCTTGTCGAGGCGGGGCATGAGGTAAAGACTTCCGACCTGCATGAAATGCGTTTTGATCCCGTTTCCACTCGGAATAATTTTACAACAGTCAAAGACCCGAATTATCTCAGGCAACAGATCGAAGAAATGTACGCTACTGAAATGAATGGCTTTTCAGCAGACATCGAGTCCGAGATGCGAAAGATAGAGTGGTGCGACCTGATGATCTGGCAGTTTCCGCTCTGGTGATTTGGGTTGCCAGCCGCACTCAAAGGCTGGGTTGATCGCGTTTTTGCGATGGGACGCATCTACGGCGGCGGGCGGATGTACGAGAGCGGCGTTTTTCGCGGCAAGCGCGCGCTACTCTCCCTGACGACCGGCGGTCCCGAAGCGACCTATCATAAGGAGGGATTCACCGGAGACATTGCTGGAATTCTGCGCCCGATTCAGCGAGGCATGTTACAGTTCGTTGGCTTTGACGTATTGTCCCCACAGATCGTGTATGGACCTGCTCGCATGACGGACGAACAGCGAAAACGACAGATAGAGGCTTTTACCGCGCGCCTGCAGAGAATTACTTACGAAGCGCCCATTGATGTTGGAATCTACCGATAAGGAGAAATTTCAATGCGATACAAACTACTCGGACATAGCGGCTTGCGCGTTTCCGAACTCGCCCTCGGCACGATGACCTTCGGCGAAGAGTGGGGCTGGGGTGCGTCAAAGGAAGAGAGCCGCAAGATATTCGACGCCTTCGCGGAGGCGGACGGCAACTTCATTGACACCGCCAACCGCTACACCAACGGCACGAGCGAGAAATACGTTGGCGAGTTTATCGCGGCGGATCGCGAGCGCTTCGTCGTGGCGACCAAGTACTCCCTGTTCATGCGCCGCGATGATCCGAATGCCAGCGGAAATCATCGCAAGAATATGATCCAATCTTTGGAAGCCAGCCTGAAACGACTCAACACCGATTACATTGATCTGTATTGGGTGCATGCCTGGGATTTTATGACTCCCGTGGAAGAAGTCATGCGCGCGCTCGACGACATGGTGCGGGCGGGGAAAATCCTGTACGTCGGCGTGTCGGATACGCCCGCCTGGATTGTCTCGCGCGCCAACACCCTGGCTGAACTGCGCGGCTGGTCGCGCTTCGTCGGTTTGCAGATTCGCTACAATCTGGTAGACCGCGCCGCCGAGCGCGATCTTCTGCCGATGGCGCGCTCACTCGATCTCGCCGTGACCCCGTGGAACGTACTGGGCGCGGGGGTACTCACAGGTAAATACAATCAGAAGAAAACCGCTCAAGGACGGGCCGCCAACTGGAAGGAGATTCCGCCTTATCAGTTGAAAGTGGCGGAGACGGTGATGGATGTGGCGAAGGAGATCGGTTGCACACCCGCGCAGGTCGCGCTCAGTTGGGTGCGCCAACAACCAGGTGTGATCATCCCCCTGCTCGGCGCGGCTAAAGTGACACAGCTGCAGGAGAACCTCGACTCGCTCCAGGTCACGCTGGACGCGGCGCAACTGGCGAAGTTGGACGCCGTGAGCAAGATCGAACTCGGCTTCCCGCACGACTTTCTAGCCTCGGATGAAATCCATGATGTTGTGTTTGGCGGCACGTTTGCGAAGATAGATAACCATCGCTAATTTATCTTGCTTGCCTCGCCTGCTTGTGATAGTATTCCGCACACAACGCGGGTGTTGCCAAGTGGTTAAGGCATCAGTTTTCCAAGCGCATACCCAAACGCTCACCCCTACATATCGGCAACGCACTGCAAAATAAAAGCCCCACCACTGTCTGTGGCGGGGCTTTTTAGTTGACGAAGATTCGTAACGCATCAGACTCTCAAACTTTTCACTCACGTAATATAGCTCGCATAAAGTATTGACTCGCTTTCAAAGAAAGCTATACTGATTGAAGTTGCTGACGTTTTTGAACGTCACCTTACTTGATCGGACTTAGTCCGATCCCCTCGATGACTAACGCTCATAGAGTAAAAGTCATCTGCTTCTCTTGCATTCGTTCATAGAATGAATGCAAGCCCTGGCTCCTAGAGCCGTGCGCCGGTTGGTTTGCAACTTCCAATCATCAGCGTGTATGCCCACCCAAAAGTTGCACTTGCGCCTTCGGGCGTGTGTGGTCGAACAGACCATCTCAACGGGTAAATTTTTTATAGGGACTCAAACCTAGAAGAAACTGCGAAACAGCGCGCCCGATGCGATGGGCGACCCGCGCCTAACGTTCAAAACTTTATGACACAACAATCACCCAAACGTTCCCCCCGCCCCGGTTCACTCGGTCACCAGTTTATGAAAATCTTGCAAGCGGTCTTCCGCCCTTCAATGTCGCGCAAACACGCGAAGCAAGACGGGCGCGAGAAACCTTTCATCATGGGCATCAACACCATGAAGATGTACGTGCGTGAGATGTATGACTTAGCACACTTTCTCCGCAAGGATTACCCGGAATGCCGTTCAGCCAAAGACATCACACCAAAAATGGTTGATGATTTCATAGCAGCAGCGCTTAAGCGCAAATTAGCCACCGGCACACTGGGACGTTACCAAGCCGGCATTCGCAAACTCGATGAAGCCATGCGACATTTGAAACTCAAACCGGCTGACGCGCCGCGACTATTGCCCACTATGAAGCAGGGTGGCAAGCGTGGCTTCCGTGCAGCAACATCTACCGAAGCATATTCGGAAGAGCAAGCAGAAAGTATTTTGGACTTTATCAAAAAGTATGGCTCGAAGAAGTATGGTCCTGTGGCAGCGTTGATAGTGGAACTGATGATCATTGTAGGGCTACGAATATCCGAAGCAGTTTACCTGCGCGCCGAAAACATTGACGAGCCGGAACGAATTATTTGGTTGGAGAAAAACAAAAACCGTAGCAAAGGGGGAAGACCACGCGAAACGCTAGAGTACGACAAAGCGGGCGCGGCTTTTATGTCCGCGCTAAAACGGCGAGGGGAACAAAACCCAACGGGGCATATTTTCAAAAACCGTGCGAGCTTGGGCGATCAGGTGGGCAATGAAATCAGGCGGGCATGCAGCGCGTTAGGAATAGAATCGTTGGGGTCTCACGCCTTTCGCAAGCGCAACGCACAAGATCATCATGCACGTCTGATGACTCAAGGCTTGAACGACACCGAAGCACGATGGCAAGTGGCGAAACATTTGGGGCATAACCGTATCAATGTGGTAAGCGAATCTTATGTGCCGCCACAAGATCGGGAAAGCTGATCGACTGCCACGAGAGATCGCAATGCGCCCGAAGATAGTTTTACTTCAAGCGTTCTCGCACGACTTGAAGATGGGCAAGCATTTCGGCGGGAGTGAAATCAAATTCTCGAGCGCGAGGTAGCGACTCGCGCGTGAAGCGTTCGAGCTCTTCCAAAGTAATCAATTCACTTTGAACCAGAAAAACTACATCATCAATATCGGTGTCAAAGCCACGATCTATTTTGCTCAGGGCAATGCTGTACGGGTCAAAGATATAGACTTCGAGGTTTCCAAATGTGCCAAAGGGCAAACTACGTTGATATCCATCGTGAGCGACTGGCGTGAAGCGTTCAATCGGCACAGCCTCTACGTCCAACCCCATTTCATGCGCGACTTCTTCCATGACTTTCTGCAAGTCGTCTTTTTTTAGATCATCCCCTACGTAATCAATATCTAGAGTCGGGCGCGGACTACCCAGTAAACATAACGCGCTTCCGCCTAACAGATAAAGTTGCACAGAAGAAGGGTAACGCTTTCCTACCGCGTCCAACAAAGCGCGGATCTGATCGCTTTCTACTTTCGCCATTGTTTTTCTCGTTCCGCATGACTCAACCAGCGTTGCGCGGCGTGTTGATATGTGCCAAACCAGTTAAGGCGCATGCCGCTCAGAATTTGGTGACGTTCTGCCAGCAGACGCAGATTTTCTTCAGCATCAGGCGTGAAAAGTATTTCCAGATCATTTGAAAAATGATCTGGAAGGGAGGGTTTTTGGCCAAGTAACGCATTCAGGCGTGAACGATATTCTTGTTGTAACCAGACCGCCGCACTGTAATAGCATTGCAGTGTAATCCGCGCGGATGCATCAAGTTTTTGCGCGGCAGCGCGGACGTGTCCAGCGAATTCCGGATGTTCGAGAAAGAGCGGGATGAGCGCTAAACGGAGGCGCGCTTCGTTGCTCGCTGCCAACCCGGAAATTAGATTTATCGGTTCTTGATGCAAAGTCTCGCCGCTGCTCTCACCACCCATGATGAACCTTACGCCCAACGCGTGGAGGGAATTTGCTAACCGTTCACCTGTAATTATGGGAGACATCACCTCTAAGTTCGATGAATTTTTGTGTGAGCGTTTCATACAACGAAAAATGTCCCCTTATCGCAAGAGCATCAAGCTGCTGAGCGGCAGGCAAACGATACGCGGATCGTCCACAGTCGCTTCATCTGTTTGCGTGATGAGCAAGGCAAAGGGAGCGTTATAAACAGTTTTCTCCAAAAAAGTTCGTAAGCCTTCGGTATCCGCCAGGCGATCAATACGCTGGCGATATTTGATCTCCATCGGAATACGCAACGTGCCAATCGTTAGTACATAATCAATTTCGGGTTCGTGTGTGCGCGCCGGGAAGTGAGCGAGATCAAGTCCGCCAATGCTTGATAAGGTTGCACCGGCGACGCTTTCGGCAATGCGTCCAGCTAAATCGGAGAGATGTGGAGATTGGGCAAGTTGAGCCGGCGCAAGGGGGATGACTTCTTGCAACCAGCTAGCGCGTAGCCCGTGATCGACTAAACAGATTTTCGGCGCGCCACGTTTTTTCTTCAAGCGAATTTCTAACGGCTCGACCAAACGTATCAGCAACGAGTTCGAGAGAAACTTCATGTATTGCTGAACACGCAGCGTGCCAACATTCGCCTGCAAGGCTCTCTGGGCTTCACGTGCCAACAAATTGTATTCCGGCGACTGCCCGATATAACGACAAGACAATCTAAACAATTCTTCAAGTAAAGCCGCATCACGTTTACGCCCCCGCTCGCCAATCCGTAGATCATGTTGAATCACTCGCTTGATAACTGTTTCATTAAGTTGATCGGCGATATTTGACCAGGCGATCTCGCGTGCCTGATGCACCATCGGGTACGCGCCACGTTCCGAGAAAGCTTGGAAAGCCGCATCACGTTCAACCTGATGCTTCATGCCATACTGCCATAACTCCTGCCAAAATTCTCGCCGCGTCAATGGTTCGAGCCCATTATCTGCCAAGAAAGCCGGCGGCATGGGGATAGCGCGGAAGTTGCCTACTTCCGTAAGCGACAACGTCCCTGCTTCAATCGTCGTAATCCGCCCGGCTAAACTATCGCGCCCCATTTCGATACGTAAGGCTGAACTCCCGGTGACAACAGCTTGCACGGTTGAAGAGTCCACTAAGGATTTAAGTTGCGGCGCCCAATCGGAGAGATTTTGAATTTCATCAAAGAAAAGGAAAGCGGGCTGACTGACATGAGCGGCTTCATTGAGTGTTTGCTTGAGGACGGCGGACTCATACCAATCTACAATTCGCAGAATCGGTTCACGTAAATTGCTGATGGTTGGAATATCGTCAAACTGCACGCGGCAAATACGTTCGGGTTTAACTCCGCTCGCCAGTAAATCTTGAATGAGATGAAGTTGGGCAGTGGTTTTACCAATTTGGCGGGGGCCGCGCACGACGACGATGGGCGCGAGACGTTGAGTTAATCGCCGTTGCATCATGGCAACTAACGCGCGGCGAGTCGTCGGCAAGACAGCGCCTTGTTTGCCTTGCCACCACGGATTGAATCGCAACAAATCTTGCACGAGGTCGCCGGACAAGCTTAAAGTAGGAAACACAGAATTATCTAGAACAGTCATCGCTTTGCCTTTACCACAAACGTTAGGTTTCTATTCTACTCCAGACCAACTCCGCTTTTCCAACTGTGCCACAAATGGGTTTGAGGTCGGACCACTTAATCTTTTTCGTCATTTGCCATTATTCACTGATTCGTTTTTGCTTGCATTTCTTTCGCCGCTTCATATGTGCGTGCGCTTTCGTTACTTCCCCACTGCATTCTCATCCCCCACCACCATACTCCCGCCTACATTGCCGCCAATATAGATGTTCGTCACATTCCCAAGGTTTTCCTTTCGTTGCTCTTCGCTCTCAATGCCGCTCAAGATTTGGCGGACATTCACTTTAACCAGACGTTGCCCATCTTTGACCAAGTGTGTTTCTTGTCCTTCACGTTCGAGCATTAGCAAATAATCATATTCGAGCGGCTCGGCATTGGGCGCGCCAGGGATGGGCACACGTTTGGCAGGGTTCAACCCCTTGATGGAATTATGAATCTCATCCAACTGATACCGTATTGCGGAAAGCGCATCGCGGCGTGTGTGTTCAAGTCCATCTATTGCGATGGTAATTTTGCGATCTTCAATATCGGCTTTGACCAGGGCGGTGTTGTTGCCAATTTTTAGCACGACGCCCGTGCGCCAGACAAAATTGCCATCAATCTTTTGGTTCATACGGACAATGAATCGGGTTATAACGCTCGATGGCAAAACAGGATAGGCATATTCAAACGCAGGCACACCATTGAAATTCAAATTAGCAGATTGATCTTTGGGTAATAAATCGGGAACCAAGAAAGTCTTATCGGCTTCAATGTCGTAGCACAGTTCAAATTTCTTCATCATGTCCACAATGAAGAGCCGCTTACCACGTGGATATTCGGGCAGGTTGAGAATCTCATCGAGCATGGACACGGTCAGCACGCCTTTGTTTTGGAACAAGTTGTGCGAGTTGAGAATTTTATACACGCCATTCGTAACCCATTGCGGATTGAGAATGCCGAGCGCTTCGAGGCGCGGATCATCTTGGAAGTGAAGGACAACGCCTAGGTCGTGCAGAAAGCCAATCAGCGTGCGTTGACTGGTTTCATCGGTCACATCGTTTTCGGTGCACAGGTCAAGATATTTATCGTGAGTAATGAAATTGGACTTGTGCCCCAGCCCTTCCAGTTTGGTTTTGACTGTGAACCAGTTTTCAGGCAGTAGATCGCGGACGTGCGGCAGGTTGTTAACTTGCTTGGCGATAGCGGCTTTGAGTTTTTCAATGCCTGCGCCTGTGGCGGCGGATGTTTCGAGAATGCCCACCATGTTGGGATATTTCTTTTGTAAACCCGTGCGGTCAATATCGAGCGGGTGTTGGTCGGTTTTATTACCGACAATCAGGACAGGCGATTCATCACTAAAGGATTGAATGATCTTGAGCCAGTATTCGACGCGGTTTTCTTCCTGGGTTAAACGGGAGTCAAGCACCAAAAGGTAGAGACTGCGCTTGGTGAGAAAGAACTGGTGGGTGGCATGCATGATTTCCTGTCCACCGAAGTCCCAGATGTTGAGGCGGATTTTTGATGGTTGGTTTTTGATTTTAGATTGAGTATCAACCTGCCAGTGATTTATAGATATGCCCTCAGTTTTAATTTCGTTTGAGTTGAATTTGTTTATTACTAATCGATTAACTAATGAAGTTTTACCCACGCTACCTTGCCCAATTACTAATATCTTTGCTTCACCCAGCACTTTTTTCTCCCCTGATAGTTGTGCAAAGTAATAACTCAGGATAATTTGAGGCTGCTCAACTTTATCCATGATTTCTAATGGGATTGGCAACTGGGTATCGCTTAAGTCTAAAGAGAGTAGTTTGCTTAATTTTCGCAAACTAGATGGCAAGGCATTCAAGTGGGTTCGTCTTAGAATTAACTTCTCCAAGTTACTTAAATTACCTATTTCTGAAGGTATTGACTTTAAAGGATTGGCACCTAAGTTCAGTATTCGAAGATTTGCCAATCGTTCTATTGTTGGTTGAATAAACATTAACTCATTACCGACAATTTCGAGTACTTTCAGACTTTTAAGTTGAACTATTTCATGAGGGATTGTCAGAAGATTATTGAGATTTAAGTGCAATTCTTCTAAGTTATCTAAGAGACTTAATTCCGGCTGCAAGTGTGTAAAATCATTGCTATTTAAGTTTAATATTTTTAGGTTATGGAGATCACCAATTTCCTTCGGCAACAGGTTTAATTTATTCTTACGTGTATCAAGTGATTCAAGATTTACTAATTTGCTGATTTCAGAAGGCAGTGTGACGAGTTGATTGTCTGATAAATTTAATGCCAATAAACTTGAAATTTTCCAGATTTCCTTGGGTAGTTTGGAAAGGGAATTCCCACTCAGGTCCAAATATAACAAGTTCGTCAAATCGCCAATTTCAGACGGAAAGAAAAAATATGGCGTAAGTTTAGATAAGTTTAAGTCATGCTTATTTCCAAGGGCTACTTCGCGAATATTTTGCCAAACTGTAATTTCAAGATCGTTTCTTGATATCTTGTAATCTAATTCAGTAGAAGTGCCTTGAGTTCGAATAATTTTTTCCAGAGTTTTTGTGCTGCGACGGAGACCAGCCAACTCTGAATCTATTTTTTGGAGCAAGTTTTCATTCATAGTTGCGCCTATTAAACCAAAATGCTATTGGAGCCCTAATAATATTCCCTCACATATCCATACGCCTTCTCGAACAACTCCGTGTCGGTATGCAATTTGTATTTCGCTAGTGTTCGGCGTAACGCCTTCCGTACTTCGCGTTTGCCGCCCTCGGTGGACTGCCAATCGGGGAAGCGGATTTGGCGGACGATGTCGTCAATGTCATCCACGATGCGCTCGACCATGACCGGCGTGTTCTCGTTGCGGGCTTGTTGGAAGAGTTCGGTCAGGGCAGTTTTGCCGCGGTCTTCATCTTCGGCGGGCGGAGTTTCTTTTTCGGCGTTGACCAGATCGCGGGCGAGGTCGAGCAAGGCTTTGAGGAAGGCGATGCTGTGCAGTTGCCCGGCTTCGTGCTGCTCTTTGAGTTTTTCGAGTCGCTCGGAGAGTTGGCGGAAGCGCAGGTTGCCGATATGCTTGCGTAGACGATCCACGATCTTGATCTGCAATTCCTTGGCTTTGAGATCGGGGTTATCAGTTTTGAGTACGGCTTCGAGCAATTCAGCATCAAGTACGATCTCGTCGAGGTCGTCGCGCACGGCGGCGACGTGGATGTTTTGGTGAATGAGTTCAATGGTCTTGGCGCCGAGCGAGTGCCAGAGCAACGCGCCTGTGCCACTGGTGGGTTGAACAGAGACATACACCTGCGAGAGCCAGCGATAGTCGGTTTCGTATTGCGCCAACATTGGATCGGGTGAGATGGCTTCCCACAAACTTGAAAGATAACTGTAATCAGCAGCGAAGGAGTCGCGCACGTCGTTGTTGGGCAGACATTCCTGCGCGGCGATCAGTCCTTCGTAGCCGCTGATGCTTTTATCCACTCCAGCAAAGTAGGCGAGACATTTTTGCATGGCTTCGGGGAATTTGGTTTGCAAGTTGACGATGTCGGAGACGACGTGACGGAAACCTTCTTCGTCGAACTCGAGTGATTTGGCAACGTCATCGAAGATGCCGAGATAATCCACGATCAAGCCGAAAGACTTTTTATCGCCGTAAGTGCGGTTGGTGCGCGTGATTGCCTGCAACAGTGTGTGGTCGCGCATGGGCTTGTCGAGATACATCGCTTGCAAAATCGGCGCGTCGAAGCCAGTGAGCAGTTTGGCGGTGACGATGAGAATTTGCAGCGGGTCGTTGGGGTCACGGTAACGGTCGAGTAGTTTTTCTTCGGCATCACGGTCACGCTTGAGGGGCTTGTAGCGTTCGTCTTCGCGTTCCTTGCCAGAAACCGAGATGACAATATCGCTCGCCTCAGGTGGTAGGTGCTTATCCAGTTGCGCTTTGTAAAGCAAACAACTTTCCTGATCATATGTGACCAACATGGCTTTGAAGCCGTTAGGTTTTACTTTCTCTTGATAATGGCGTGCTACATCGGCGCAGATTTTTTCGATGCGCTCCGGAACTTTGACCAGCACTGCCATTTTGGCGGCGGCTTTCGCCAGAGTATCTCGATCCAGGTCGGAAAGGGAGCCGGTGAGCTCGGCGTAGGCGGCATCAATCGCGTCTTTATCAATATGCAATTCCACCAGACGCGGCTCAAAGTGCAACGGCAGAGTCGCGCCATCACGGATCGATTCTTCAAATCCATAACGACTCATGTAACCGCGTTCGTCTTCATCTGCACCGAAGGCATAGAAGGTGTTGCGGTCGCGGCGGTTGATGGGCGTGCCGGTCAGCCCGAAGAAAAATGCGTGAGGCAAGGCGGCGCGCATTTTCATTCCGAGATCGCCTTCTTGCGTGCGATGGGCTTCATCCACCAGCACGATGATGTTCTCGTGTAGGGGCGGACGGCTGTCCGCCCTTACATCAGCCGCCCCCATTTCTGCAAATTTAAAAATAGTGGTGATGATGATCTTGCGCGTATCTTGCTTGAGCAGGGTTTCGAGTTCGGCGCGGGTTTCGGCTTTGACCAGATTGGGAATATCTGAGGCGTGAAAGGTGGCGCTGATTTGCGAGTCGAGGTCAATGCGGTCAACCACAATGATCACGGTGGGGTTATGCAAGGCGGCTTGCAGGCGAAGTTTTTGCGCGGCGAACACCATGAGCAGCGATTTGCCCGATCCTTGAAAATGCCAAATCAATCCTTTTTTAGTTTTGCCTTCAAGCACACGCTGCACGATTTTGTTTGCGCCTTCATACTGTTGGTAACGGCAGATGATTTTCAGGCGGCGTTTATTTTTATCGGTGGCGAATAAAGTGAAGTGGGCGAGGATGTCGAGTAGGATGTTGGGGCGCAGCAGATTGGGAATGGACTCGGCTAATTTTTTGAGGGCGGCAGCCGTTGGCGGCACGGGGGCGCGGGCAGCGGCGACTTTAGCTTTGAGTGAATCCATCAGCCAAGGACTCCACTTTTCGATGGGCGTGTGAATCGCGCCGTAGCGCAGGTCTTTGCCTTCGGTGGCGACGTTAAGTACGTTGCAAGCAAAAAGTTCGGGGACAAATTTTTCGTAGTCGTCGTGAAGTTGTTTAGCACCATCGAACCAACTAACGGCGTTGCGAACAGGGGTCTTGGTTTCGACGATGGCGAGCGGCAGACCGTTGACATACAACACAAGGTCGGCGCGGCGCTCGGCGGGACCGGCGCGGAAAGTGACTTGAGTTGAAGCGATGTATTGATTGCGATCAAGACCCTGCCCTGAGCCTGCCGAAGGGTCATCGTACTCGATCAATTTCACAGTAACGTGTTCGCCCTTTGCACCAAAGGGCATGGAGCGGTCGCCGCGCAGCCAAGCGGTAAATTCTTCGTTGGCGCGGATGAGTCCATCGGAGCGCACCGAGAGGACGATGGCACGAAGTTTATAAAGCACTTCGTCGGCGCGTTCGGGCTGGGCGGCGATCTCAGGGTTAAGGCGGATGAGAGCATCGCGCAGATAGTTTTCAATGAACACATCGTTGATGCGGCGCGGCAGAGCGAGCGAGGGAACATAATGCCAGCCCGCGCCTTTGTGATTACGCCCGAGAGGAATATAAGGCGCGGTATCGTCATGAATCTCTCTGCCCGATACGGGCGGCGGCGTTACGCCCGTGAGCAGATTGACAACATAGTTTTCGACGGTGTTCTGTTCGTTGAACATAGGATTACCTTTACTATAAACCTTTATTGATTACCAGATAGTTTTGCTTCCCTTAGTTTTGAAAACAAGTTCATAGCGTCATTTTTTGTCTTGGAAGTTGCTTCAAGCGAATTAAGAGCAGTTTGTATTTTTGCAACAACTTCTTCCTGCTCTTTTAGAGATGGCAATGATATTGGCATTTCTTGAAGCAAAGTAGCATTCAAATTTTGCTGAATTCCACCCGCTTTTCGCGTCAGTACAAATTGCTGTCCATGCGAACTGTTCAGCCACCAGCATAAAAAGTCTGAGTTCAGTTTTTGCGAGACAGGACGTGCTATTAGAGTTGTAAAAGTTTGGGCATTATCTAAATCAAAAGGAACCACAGCAGAAATTCCAGGTTTTCCTGTACGAGCGATTACAACATCTCCTGCCTTGACCCGTTTTGTGCAGTACTCTTCATCAAATTCTGATGACAGAAATGGCATATCTTCGCGAGAAATGTAACCTGCATTGATGTCTGTATTTCTAATCAGAGGAATACCAGATTCTCGATAAGCATGAGAAGCAGACGATGCTATACCAACTGTAATTTTCGAACACACTTCCTTTAGTTTTACTTGTTTCCTTGTCTCACGATGAGCAAGTAAATCATCCACTAAAGAATTAAACAAAATCTTGAGTTTATTTTCTAATTCAACCAAACTATCGCAATAATTATTGGCTGTAGTCAGCAGATTTACTATTTCTCGCTGCTCTTCAATGGGTAGGAGAGGGAATTCATAATTTGCTAAATCGCTCCAACGTGTGCGCGGTGAAAGCGAGCCTGCCGAAGTTTTCAACGCTTGCTCAAAGAATCCATCACTCTGGCAAATGAAAGGTAACAACTCTGGCAGTAAGCGATCATCGGCGGGTTCAAATACCAAAATATCGCTGGAGCAAATTCCATCAAACTCAGCGAATGCCACCTTGCGCTGATACGCGCGCCGTTTTCCAAAAAGCACTTGACCATGTTTGAAGGTGTTAGTGAAGGTCGTTCCATCCGCAACCAATCCCCAACTGCTGATGTGTAAATTTTCGGGCGTGATGTGTTCAAGTCCTACGTAACGCTCAATGCCAGCAGCGAGTGGGTCTGAGACACGGTCGGTGTTGAGGTGGACGATGTCACCGAAGCGGACGAGGGGGTGGGACATGAGATGTCGATGGGGGTTTTACTGTTCGAGTGCTGCCGAAGTCAGAATTGGTAAAAGATATGTGCTTTCAGCATCTATATTTTCAGGCAATGGTTTAGCCTGCCGCTAGTTTTGGACTTGCTATCTAACTAAAGGCAGTGGTCATTCAGCATTTTGAAAAATTATGAAATTAATCAATCAGCCCATACAAGAGTGCGTTTAAGACCATTGAGATGAGTCATTGGCAAATATTTGTCGTGCTGCAAACGCCCAATAACAATCCCTGGCGCAATCCCGATTTTTTTTGCAAACTCAAGAACATCTGCCTCACTCAAGTAATCCCTTCGAGGGTTAAAACTGCGATATTCCGATGGGGGAATGAGGACATCTGCGGCAAAGCGATTTGCTTCATCTTCCTTATCTCCCTCTACACCTTTGCCTTCCAGAAAAACATCTCGCTTTCCGTGGTGCAATATATGACCTGCTTCATGGAAAAAAGTAAACCACAGCTGGTCGTCTCTTTTGTATAAGAGGCTAAGTTGTATCAGTGCCTTAGTTGGAGTCAGCCAGCGTGTAGCACCGCTAGTCCGCAAGCGGGGCAATTCATGAATAAAAACAACAGCCACGCCTGCCTTAGCGCACAATCGTGTTATATCGGGAACAAATTCTTCAGGAGTACGAGTGGTTAATGATCGAATTTCTGACAAGGCAGCGCGAAATTTATTTGCGTCATACAGCGCACACTGAATTTGTTGGGCTTCAAGTTCACCTTGTCGCAGCCAAACCGAAGCAATATGTGGGTCAGCCGCGTACGCCGGCGATCGGCGAAAATTCACAGCAGCCTTTTCCCAAACAGATGTCCACTGATCTGGTGACGCAATACTAAAGAAATGCAACATTTCTACGAGTTGTGTAACCGAGTCGTCAAATTTCTTTATCCAGCCTAATCTAACCATTTCACGAATTGGAAATTTTTCCATCCATGAGATATGCTTTTTAAGTTCTGCCCGCTCTGCCTCACGCGCTAGCCATTCTTGATAGTTGCGTTCACGATTAATCCAGAAACGCGCTGGGACGCCCAGAACTTTTTCCAATTGAAGTGCTGTTCCTGTTGTAATAGCAGCTTTGGCATTGATAATCTCGCTAATTGTTTTAATAGGGCGACCTGTACGCTCGGCAAGTTTCACCTGCGACATACCACGCTCATCAAGTATCTCCTGCAATGTTTCTCCTGGAGGAGATACAACATCAGGCATATATTCGGTTTGGATTGAATTACTCATGGGTGTCCTCTATTCCGAGAATCTTTACAGTACGCACATTCAACCAGTCAATTCCGCCATCAGGCTTCGCCGCTGGAGGATTATCCGCTGGCACGAAAATTAAGCGCTTCGGATGGTCTAAATCGAGAGACAATTGACCATGACGATCTCCTTTCAATTCGTGACATCGCCCTGGAAGGGACTTCATCATTTCTAGGTTTGTCGCGGCGGCAAGATCGTCTAAACGCTGGCGGATCTTCTTAGCCTGAAGAGCGCCTTGACGTTTTTTTAGAAGTTTCTGATTGTTACATTCATCTTGGAACTTAGCGTCTTGAAAAAGAATGATCAAGGTATACCCTCGCTGTCTCTAGCAATTCTATTAACGGGAAGGGTTAACAGAATTGTAACATATAGTACTACTTTTTACTACATACTTCTTGCAGAAAGCGCTTCAAGAAGGTTCTTTACGCTTTGTTCCAATGCTTGAGAACTCTCTTCCCAGTCCTTCACCACATTCTTTAATCCATCAGCAGCATACTCACTTCTTTCTTCGCGCACTGCTTTGCCACGCACATAGAGCGGGATACTCAAATTACCATCGTTGGCGTGAATGTCTTTCAACGAAGCCACACGCGCAAAACCTTCAACCTCTTTGAAGTCGTGATAAGAATTTGCGATCCGTGTCTGATGCTCTGGCGTGAGGTAACTCATACTGCGTTCACGAGTCACTTCATTCACTGCGTCAATAAAAATAACTTTGCCGCGCCGCTTGGCGGGTTTGTTATTGCGGCAGATGACCACGCAGGCTTCCATCGGCGAGTTGTAAAACAAGTTGGCTCCCAACCCAAGCACGCAATCCACTAAGTCGGCATTCACCAATTTCTGGCGCATCTCGGATTCTTCTTTGCGAAACAACACGCCATGCGGAAAAAGAATCGCGCAACGCCCGGTCTTCTTATCCATACTCTTGAGAATGTGTTGAAAGAAAGCGTAGTCGGCGCGCCCTTGCGGCGGTGTGCCGAGGAAGTTGCGCCCCCAAACATCACTCATCCACGCCTCGCGATTCCATTGCTTGATGGAATACGGTGGATTGGCAAGCACCATATCAAACGTGGCGAGGCGGTCTTTTTCAGTGAAGGCAGGTCGTTCAAGCGTATCACCGCGAGCGATGGCGAAATCGTCTACGCCGTGCAGCGCCAAATTCATACGGGCGATGGAAGCGGTCATCTGGTTGCGTTCCTGCCCATAAAGTTTTAGTGTGCGGTACTCGCCGCCTTTGCGCTTCACTTCATCCAGCGCCGAGATCAACATGCCGCCCGTGCCGCAGGTCGGGTCGTAAATTTTTTCGCCTGGCTTGGGTTCGAGCATCTGCACCATCAGGTGAACGACGGTGCGGTTGGTGTAAAACTCTTGCGCCGTGTGTCCGCTGTCATCGGCAAATTTTTTGATCAGAAATTCGTAGCCATTGCCTAATTCATCTTCGGGCACGTTGGCGAGTGAGAGTGTATGCTTTGAGAAATGTTCGAGTAGATTCTTGAGGGTGTGATCGGGTAGGCGTTCTTTGTTCGTCCACGGCGCGTCGCCAAAGATGCCGTCGAGTTTGTCAGGGTTAGCAGACTCAATCGCACGCAGCGCATGTTGAATAGCTTTGCCTACATCCTTTGCCTTCTCGCGCACATCTTTCCAATGCGCTTTCGGCGGGATGACAAAACGTTCATTCGCCATTTGCGCGGCGTAGTCGGCGTCATCAGTATCGGCAGACGCTTCGGCATATTCCGCGTCCCACACATCCGAGATGCGTTTGTAGAACAACAACGGGAAGATATACTGCTTGTAATCGCCGGCATCAACGAGTCCACGCAGTATGATCGCCGCACCCCACAGGTAGGATTCGAGTTCGGCTTGCGAGAGGCGGTCAGAAGTCATTTGAGTACTTCTAGTAATTCCTTAGATGCTACGGGTTCAAGTGTTTTGTAGAGCGCAATCATCTTTTCCACAGCCCACCCACGCAAAGCCGTCAGTTGTTCATCATCGTCTGTAATAGCGCCTGCATGGTATACGGCTATGCGTGAAGCACGCTTCTCATCTATTCGCTCCCAGCTCAGCTCGCCGAGTACGTTTTCTAACGCAGATCTCTGCACATAGATGCGATCAAACGCTTGCTTTGTAGTTTCCTTGTTGGAAGTATCAATATACAGCTCGACTCGAAATCGTTTGCCGCGAGCGAAGCTGTAGTTAAATTGAGCAACAACAAGCCCCGGCGATGTAATTGTTTGACAGACGACCCAATTGGTACCATCCGCCGAAATTTGCTTAATTGGAAAATCAGCTTTTTCCCGCAGTTCTGCAAGCAGTTTGCTGAAGAATTCAATATAAGCTTTCTCTCGTTCGTGAATACGCACGAACGTTACCTGCTTCTCCGTTCTATTCAAATAATTGGTGCGCCAACCAACTTCCAACCATAATTTTGATTGTGGATGTTCTTGCGAATCGTTTGCCCACCATGCCCGATGCTCATAGGCAGAATTGGGAAGCGGTCCGCCAATTATTTCTTCTATCTTCTCAAAAGACAATTTAACTTCATCAATCCCACCAGGCTGACTTTGTAACCAATCCGCCAGGGGAGCATAACGTCCTTCGCCAGTCGGGGCTTCGATCAGTAGAAAATCCGTAGGGCTGCTCGATGTGGAAGAAGTAGCAGTAGGCGTAACTTCAATAGTTGCTAATGACTCTTTTTGAGCGTCAAAGCGCGCTAGTTTCCTCTCAATTCTCTCCCGTTCAAGTTTTGCTTGATATTCCTCATAACACCGAGTCAACCATTCCGCCCCAAACTTCAATTTATCACGCTGCTCAGCGGAAATATTGCCCCGAAAATGTGCGAGGGCATTTCTTATTTCTCGGACACCGTTTAGAAGTTCGCTAACGAAAGTTTTTTGTACTCCAAATACAAGTTCAACGACCACCCACGTATCTTTGAAGAATAATAAACTGATGTAATCTGCTAATGTGAGATCGGCAAACGAAAGCTGCTTTTCGCTCTGTTTTTTATATGAGGTGACTTGAGCAACTGCGCTATTTAATTTATCTTCGTTGAGTTCGCCGTTTTGATCAAAATAAGCCGATTTGATAAACTCCTTAACCATCAACTCAATATCCTCGACGCGCATCAAATCTTCGGTGCGATCTCGAAAATATTCTGCTGTATCGTAGCTCGTCACAATCCCCATCAGATCGGGAGCCCATGAGTGAACTATAAGCACAGCATTTGTTTCTTTTAACCGATCAAGGATGTCGAATAAATCATCCTCAATGTTGTATATAGGCGCAGAGGTCATAACATCCCGAACTTTTAGATCCTCGACTTTTGCATTGAAATTTCTAACGCCGCGTAGAATTCCCTCGTGCGTAATCATTCCCTCTGGCACACGATCATAGTCGGATTCTTTTTTAACCACAGGCAGCTGACTGTAATCATGCTCAATCATCAAGGCGAGCGCCTTTGATACTGGTTCATCCTTGGTAATACAAACGGGCATCCCTTTGCCTTCAATGATTTGCTGAACTTGATATGGCATTTTAGTTTTCCTCCATCAACCCACTGCTCTTCATTACTTCTCGCAAGCGATCTTCGGCTTCACGCGCCCGCCCCCACGCGGTTTTGAAATCTTGAATCGCCACATCCAACGGCGGGATGTCTTCGCCGATAGGTGGCAGCACATAACGCGAGATGTTCAACGTCCAATCTTCTTCTTTGATCTGGCTCAACGCCACCACCCGCGCCCGATCGGGAATCTCTTCAAATTTATTTGCCCATGCGGCAATTTGTTCGGCGTGCTCCGGGTCGAGATAATTTTGCGCCCGCCCTTTGCGAAACAGCGATGAGGCATCCACGATTAAAACTTTTTCTTTGCGTGCTTTGGATTTCTTCTTACGCAGGATCAAGACGCAGGCGGCGAGTCCCGTTCCATAAAACAGATTCGGCGCCAGCCCGATCACGGTCTCGACCCAATCCTTCTCCAGCAAAAATTTGCGGATCTGCCCTTCGACTCCGCCGCGAAACAATGTGCCCTGCGGCAGGACAACTGCCATGCGTCCACTTTTCTCTGCCATCGATTTGACCATATGCTGAACCCAAGCGAAGTCGCCATTTGAGTCAGTCGGCAAACCTGCGAACGAACGTCCCCACGGATCGCTTTCCCAAATTTCACGTCCCCACTGTTCCAATGAAAACGGTGGATTGGCGATCACACAATCGAAGGTGGCAAGTCCGCCTGTGCTAGGATCGGTGAAGACGGGATTGCGTAACGTATCTCCGCGCTCGACGATGAAATCTTCCATGCCATGAAGAAGCAGATTCATACGTGCCACTGAAGCAGTGGTTAGATTTTTTTCTTGTCCGTAGAGTTTGCCATAAAAGGTGCGCGGGTCACCGCCTTTGGCGCGCACATGCTCAACTGCACCGAGCAACATACCGCCAGTGCCGCAAGCGGGGTCGTAAATTGTTTCGCCTTCTTTGGGGTTAAGGATGTCCACCATCAAACGGACAACGCTACGCGGCGTATAAAACTCACCCGCTTTGTTATTGGTGGCGTCGGCAAATTTCTTGATCAGGAACTCATAGCCATCGCCGATGATGTCACTGTTCACACGGCTATTGCCAAGATTCAACGTTGAGAAATGCTCGAGCAAATCTTTGAGTAACGCATCGGGCAGACGGTCTTTATTGGTCCATTGCGAATCGCCGAACACACCATACAGATGTTTCTGATTCGCGGCTTCGATTCCACGCATGGCATTTTGCAACGCCGTGCCTACATTGGATGGTTTCTCGCGTACATCATTCCAATGACTTCCATCGGGGACTTGAAAACGATGCTCATCGTCAAAGTCTTCGCCGTACGTCTTGACTGCTTCTTCGTATTCTTCATCCCACACATCACACAGGCGCTTGAAAAACAGCAACGGCAGGATGTAACTTTTCCAGTCGGTGCGGTCCACAGGACTGCCGCGCAAGATATTTGCGGCTTCCCAGAGATAGGATTCGAGTTCAGCGAGGGTGAGAGTGTTACTCAATGTTTAGCCTTTTAAAACAACACGAGCCGCCACGCAAAACTGCGGACGGCTCGGAGTGAGTGAGGCTACCACCCCCGTCGCCATCGCGGATGTGCGCTGGCTTTCTATATCAGGGGATAGTTTAACTTTATGTGGCGATTCCTGCAAACGAGATTGTCACTTCCTTTCTTGATTGCCCAACTCAAAAAATCGGCGTGCTATACACTCGCTCCCGTATAACACGCTCAAATTTCCACTTCCACGCTGCCCAAGTCCACCAAAAAATCATCGCTCGCCCCACCCTGCTCGGCAAAGAACTTTCCACTGGCACTGCCGTTGCGCATCATCTCGCGCACTTTGCCGGCAACCTGCCCCAACGGCGTCGCCAACATCTCGGCAATCAAGTCGTCGTCGCGACCGGGGATAAGCGTCAGGCTAATCAAAAATGTCATTGCGCCGGTGGTCTTAGAAATCTTGTAAGGCTTGCATGTGCCTTGTCGTGAGTTGAACTGATCGATCATGTTGGATTAATTCTTCGACATCTTCAACGCATACTTCAACAACCCGCGCACATTGGAAGTGATGGGGTCAGTGGGCCAATACACCGCCGCGCCCTTCGCCGCTAACACCGTCGTCAGCCGTTGACCCAACAAGGCCGCGCCGCCGCCGGTTGGGATGACCGCGTTAAATCGTTTAAGCGAAGGCAACGTGCGCTGCACCACATTCAACACTTCGCTCAGCCAAATTTCGATCTCGGCATCGCTCGGTTTGATTCGCCCATTACGCAACATGGCATCCAACTCCGAAAGTTCATAACCGTTTTTGTTGAGCAAGTGCAGTAAACGATGCACACCCACCGTATCACCGCCCAAGAAGCCGGGGCGCACCTGCCCGCCCTCAAACACAATGATGTCGAGCGTCTTCATGCCGAGATCGATGATCGCCACATCTGCTTTTTGCGCGCCTTTACGGACCGACAAATCATCACTGTACGTCCAGTCGAAGTATGCGCCCGATGGTTGCGCCATCAGCTTGATGCTGACCACATTGAATCGCCATTCGCGGTTAGCAATTTTGAAGCAATGTCCACGCTTCAAACGACGCGCCGAGTCGCGCAGCAATTCCATTTGTCCCATGTCTTGTAAGAGCGGCACAGGCAACGCCACGGTGAGAACCACATCGCCTAGATCGCCAGGCTTGTGCAACTTGGCAATGCAGGCATACATCAACGCCAAACGTTCAGGGCTCATCAACGTCACGTAATCGCTGCTGGCGTAAGTCTGCCCCCAACGCCACGCGCCCTCGCCAGTCACAAATTCAAAGTTCTCAAACAACACACGCGTTACTTCTTCGGCAACCCGCATCCCCGTTGCCGCCAAGCCCACATTCACCGGCATGGCTACTGCCGTTTGCATCACATGGATACCTGACTCCATTCCAACCTTGGTGTTGCCATAGCCGGGTTCGCTTACAATTATTTTTGGTGTCATCTCAAAAGTTCTCCTTTGTTCTCAAAAGTTCTGGTGCTAACTAAAGTTCTGCCTAAGTTTTCTTTTGTTCTCAAAGTTCTGATCAATACGCTTCCTGTGTAACTTTGACATCCTCCGATAGGGGAGGAGGGCGGTTATCAATCACGTTGGGCTTGTTTGAACGTGGCACATACCGTCTTTCCCCTACCGCCAACCACAACTCAATCAGTTTGGAATAATTACCCACCAACCATGTGCCGCCGTTGCGCCCGCGCTTTTTCTCCACCGCCCCCGGCAACATATTGGTTGCCCTCACCCAAGTCTCAGTCGCAACACCCAACTTGTCGTGCGGTGGAATGATCGTGCTGTCACGCCCTGCCACTTCAATGCATCGGCGCAAAAACCAAAGCGCGAATTTTCGATCTTCTGCGGCTTGTTCATCTTGCTTTTGCGATTCGTTGCGATTGTAAAAACCCACCAGTTTCCCACCACTGTAGATCGGCACATCGTTAGGTTCAGGCGCAACATGCTCATCGCCTTCAAACTGATCGGTATTCAGATCATTGGCAGCAACATCAGCAGAGGCGGCGGGCAGAAGACGATGATCAAACCCGCCCTCGGCTAACGGGATAACCAGCAAGGTGCCGCCGGCTGTTCGCCAGACTCGCACTTGATCAGGATCACGCTTCGGGTCAAAGCGGCTGGCAATGTTACGTCCCGTTTGGCGCACATACCACAAGACCATGCCGCACAAGGCGATCACAAACGCCGCCAAAAAATTTCCCCAGAGTGCGTCTGAATTTTCTTTTCGTTCAGCTGCGCGCGCGGTGACCGTAGCATTTAACAGAGCGGTGCTTTGGGTAGAGGTCGCCGAATACGTTGCCGCGTCCTCTGTGATCTTGATTGCTACCTGCGTGCTTTTCCAAGTGACGGTTGCCGCATCGGCTGTTTGGCGAAATTGAAGATCGGCGACACGCGCTGTGCTGGTAGCGGCAATTTGCGTATTCTGCCAAGCACGTGCTTCCTGCGTTTGTCGGGCTTGAGCGGTCGCTTCAACGACTGCCGCATTGAACGCGCTTTGAGTGCGTTGATAAGCAGCTGAAGTTTGTTCCATGAAAACACCCTGCCCTGCCAAGCCGAAGGTGGGTGTAGGCGCAAAGGTGCTCTCAGTTGAAGCCACGCAAGCCGCAAGCGAAAGTGATGCAAAAATAAAAATTGTGATCCGCCACATATCACCGCTCCTCTGGCAAACGCACCGTGAGAGAAGACGAGAGCAAGATCGTCGCCTTGCCATTTGGGATAAGCAATACATACATTTGCCACTCGTGCGAATACTCCACGCGACCGGTAATCCAATGACCGTCGAGTTGAATCTCCAACGCAGATCCGCTCGTCAATTCGTGTTGACCGAACTCCCAACGTTTCAAAGGATTTTGAGTTAGCATTTCAATCATCTTCAAACTTCGCCATCAAGCGCATCACCACAAGGTTGTAAAAATCTTCGGGATGGTTGCACGGAATTGGTTCGCTTCGACTTACTATCGTCATGCCGGTGGAACACAGATGCGCCAACACGCTATCAGTGAGTTGTGCGATTCGTTTAGGTCGCGCCCAGACATGAATCCGCATTGGATCGTATGGTGGCGGTTCATCAGGGATCGTGTAAAGTTCCCAAGTTTGTGTTGCGCTTTTCCAAAAGTAACCGATACGATTAAGTGAATGGTAAAGATGTTCACGATGCTCGATCTCTTTCACCCCTAAAATGTTGGCAAGATCAAGAGCACCGGCATGTTTTTTGTAATCAGCCACTTTTAATCTCCTCCAAGTCTCCGCGAATCAACCAACCCCCACAACTGTTGCAAGCTTGTTGATTAAGATAGAGTGCCTCAGGTCCGCTATATGCCTGTTTACAACTGATGCAAAGCCACCGCCACGCTGTTGCCCATTGATTTGCCAACACATCGCGCTCGTACGATGATGCAGATGTCCATTGAATCGCTTTTTCTATCTCTGCGGTTGGTGCACGATAACGATCTGGTGGTTGATTCCCTTTTCTGATTTCAGTGATCACAAATCCCGCAAGGTTCGCGATATTGCGTTTTTCTCTTCCATAGGCAATCAATGCTAGAACATCAAGGGAGGTAAACGGAAGCAAATCAGTTTGCCTGTCCATCTCACATTGATCACTCCGACCAAGAATCTCGTCCGCCAACGAGTTACATTCGCTCGGTGAAATCTCAACAGACTTCAAAGCACGAATTAAGTTGCGGCGCATTAATGAGTTGTCATTAATCGTGTTCGATTTATCTGAAGAAATAGTTTCACAATCAGGTTCAATAACATCTCGCTCGCCTTTCGCCCAAGCCAATGCCTGATCAAAGTCGTAATGCGCTGGTGGCAAAAATTCGTCAGCCGGAATCTCCTCATTCTTAATTTTTTTGACGATGACACCGCCGAGCGAACCGCCATTTCTCGTAGCAAAAGCCAACCACCCCAGAGCCAGTCGTAAATCAAGCGTGACTTTTTTTCCTTCGGCAACACGACGCGCATACGATTTAGCTATGTCGGGATAAACGCCTGCCGTAATCAAAACCGCCTCGAGTCGCTGCTTGTCCACAGGCAAAAGTTTTTTTTCTGGCGCGGGAGCATTAAAGCTATGATGCTGAATTATCTTCTCAGAATCTATATTTCCATCAGCAGCATAATTAATTAAGCGGGGAGAAATTTTCTCCGTTAACATCGAGTTGTCCACAGGCTGATCTAGATTTGAGATACCTGCCTTACCAAGCAAAACTAAATTTTCGCGCGCCGCCACAGCACGAGGCGTACCAATCCAAGATTGCCCGACTTGAACTGCTAACCCGAGATGTTCAAGGACGACGAGCGCAGACTTAACGGTGTCGATGCCGTATCCAGTGACCACTACAATCTCGGTCCCAGCGATAGACGTATCAGCGCTCAACGCAAACAAAACGGAGAGAGGCGCCCCTTTTAACACGCGAAGGGATACGGTTTGCGCAGTCATCAATTACTTGGACTCTTCCGCGCTCGGCGTGGGCGATTTGCCAATACGATCCACGCCGAGCTTCTGCGAAGAGCTAACCGCGCCGTTGGTTGCAACGGTGGCGCGAGGACCTGCGACAAGGGGATGAGTTGCCAGAGTCAAAAGCGATACATCGCGTAATTCACTTTGCCCACGCTGTTGAGCGTTTAGGGCAAAACGCAATTGAGCAACCAGTTCGTCAACGCCCAACTCACGCAACATCATCCGCACCCGCTTACGCCGTCGGAAGTCAGCGACACGACATCGGGTCGAGCAATAGACAGACGGTTTCGTTTTCTTGATTAGTAATGGGCGGCGGCAGCCGAGGCGGGCACAAGCGTTCATTTATCAACTTCCATCTGTTCCCAACGTTTTTGTAGCCATTGCGGGCGCATTGCTTTAGCCAATTCCACAGCAGGACCGGATTCGCCTAAACTCACTAGAAGAATTGCTAACGTATAAAACGTGAGAGGATGCGAGCCCGACAACAAGCCCCAACAATGTTGATATGAGAGTCCCGTTCTCTCTGAGAGCGTTGAAGGGGAAACAGAATTCTCTTGTGCCCATCGCTGAAGAAATTTTTTTGTCGAATCATCGCTGTATCTTTTTGATTTCATTTTCGTTCTCGTTTGGATACATTATAGCAAGTAAAATATATTTTGCAAGCCAGACACTTGAACCCTAGGAAACATCCTTATGTCATTTCATGAATGGTTAAATGAACAAATCGCTAACAGAGATTGGTCTCAAAACAAGTTGAGCGTAAAGGCGGGACTGTCTAGAGGTGAGATCAGTCGCATAATGAATGGCAAAACACCTAGCTTCAAAGTTTGCACTGCTATTGCTGGCGCACTTGATATATCTGTAGATTTAGTTTTAAAAGAATCCGGGCTTCAATCTAAGCCCCCTGGCTATGATGAAAAGAAAGAAGGGGCGCTAGCGATTATTACGTTATTGAACGATAGCGAATTCGAGGAACTTGTGGAGTATGCCAAAATGAAAATCCGGCTGCGCAAAGAAAAAGAGAGCGAATCTAGTAAAAAAAAGAGGAAGGGTTAAAGTCCAGATGAATAAATCGAATCCTCGGAAAAAATTGTGCTAGTTAAAGATTTTAGAAATCCAGATGCCAGTGGCTATGATAAAAAGAAGGAACGAGTTCTCGCGGTTATAGCACTGCTAGACGATAGCGATTTAGAGGAATTGTTGGAGTATGCCTGAATAAAAATCCGTCGACACAAAGAAAGAAAACCTAAATCTAGTAAAAAAGGTAAAAACTAAAATGATCAAACGTGATCCTCGAAAAAAAATCGTGTTAGTTAAAGAATTCAGAAACCTAGATGTTACTAATGAAGAGTTGGAAGATTTGGTGAATTTAGCCAGAGACCTGATGTCACCGAGTGTTGAGAAACGAGCACACGCGAAAATGAAAATCGCGGGAATCAACTCGGCCGCCCAAAAGACAAATCTTCATAAGTGGGTTCTGGTTGCTTTTACTAACATAGACAGGGATGGATTACGTAAAAAATTGATCTATGTCTCAGGTGCACTAGTAGGTATGATCACAGTGTCTATTTCGTTATCATCTCGATTTGTGATCGAAGGAAATTCTTTAAACATGCTTTTGGGGGCAGCAGTTCTTGGTCTCGCAGTGGGAGGCGAATACGTAGAAAGGCGTGTTGATAAACTTCTCTGAGTAGGAACGATCACGACAAGCGCACTCCCCCCGGTGCGCTCGTTTTTTTAAATGCTATACTCCTTCGCATCCCACTTGCCGCAAAGGGGTAACACCTCATGGACCCAGCCACGCTCGCTTTCATCGCTTCTGCTCTTGGAACAGGTCTCATCACTGCCACGAATAAAATTTTAGAAAAGGGTGTCATTGACCCGGCGCTTGAGAAGGGCTTGGAGTCGCTTCGCAAATTAGTCTCGCGTGGATACGAGAAGAAACGCGACGAAGAAAAATTACGTAACGCGCTCGAAGCGGCGATTGCCAAAACGGGCGTGACGTTCTCCTCTTCGCTCGACATCACCGCTCACGCTTGGGTCATAGCGATGGAAGCCATGAAGGCAAAGCCCGAACTCGCCGCCAAAGTTGCCGCCGCTACGTTAGAGCTGACGCGCGAGAATGATGCCAACCTGATTCACCCCGCTTTGTTACGCGAACTTAAAGTGCAAGGGAAGCGTGAAGAATTTGCGCGCTTCCTTTCAGCGTTGCGTGGCGAGCTCGTCAAAATTGACACTTATCGTGAAGCGATCCATTACGCCGATGAGTTAGCGGCGCGTGGTTACTTGCAAGGGTTGTTTGAAAAAGTTACAGCCGCATCGGGTGATGGATTCTTTTGGACGAAGGAAGTCCCGCCGAACGAGAAACCCTATCTCAACTACAAGCACAAAATCTGGCGACGTTTATCTTTGATGGGGCGCGACACCAAAGAAGGCATGGCGAACCGCGCCGACGGCGAGATGCAACTCGATCAAGTGTATGTTGCTCTCAACACACGCGAGACCCGTTCAATAACAGTCAGCGAAGAAAAACAAAAACAACGCGGCAAAGCAGGACCCGAAGTGTTCGAGTTACAGCGTCAATCTCTTTCCGCCTTGCGCGCTCTCTCCGATTCGCCGCGCATGGTGCTGTTGGGTGACCCGGGCTCAGGTAAGTCCACCTTTGTGCAGCATGTATGTTTATGTTTGGCAGGCGCGCGCGCCGGTGATGAGGCGTGGCTCAAATCGTTGACGACAGGCGATGTTAAAAAATGGGAACTGCCAACGTACTTCCCGCTCTTCGTGCGCTTGCGCGAGTTTGCCACCGATGCCGAGTGCTTGCCGCAGAATACTGAACAACCCGGCACGGCGGCGCATCTGCTCAAGTTCATCAAGAAACAAATGAAGTCTGACGAATGGAACGATTTAGCCGATCACGTTCAGCAGTTATTAGAAGACGGGGAAGTATTAGTGGTGTTAGATGGATTGGATGAAGTCACGCATCCCCATCGGGATCAAACGCCGAACAATATGCCCAAAGCCGATGATGATCGCCGGGCGCAGGTGGCGCGGGCAATAGAAGACTTCTCTCACAATCGTTTTTATCACGCGCGGGTGATCGTCACTTGCCGTGTTAAGCAGTATCGCGCTGAAGGAGGCACAAAGTTCAACTGGCAGTTGGCGGCTTTCCCGGATTACGCTCTCTCTGATTTTGACAACAAGCAGATCGATCAATTTATCCGCGCGTGGTTTGCCTCACTCGCTCATCGTTTGGATAATGCCGCCGTCAAACGCGATGAGCTGATCAAGCAAGTGGCGCAGCGCAACGATCTTAAACCGCTCGCGCCCAAACCGATCTTGCTGACGCAGATGGCGCTGGTTCACGCCAACAGCAACTTACCCGACTCACGAATCGAGCTGTATCAGAAATGCGCTGACCTGTTGTTGTGGGAGTGGGAGAGTTTGCGCGGCGGGCAAGGCGGCGCGCCGGCAAAGTCTGCCGACAACTTTATTGAAGAACTCAACGTGCCAAACTTGCGGCGCGACAAGATCGAAGCCGCACTTTATAAAGCGGTATTCATCACCCATGCCGCCGGACACCCCGACCTCTTGATGGAGACATTGCGCGATCATCTGACGCAAGCACTCATGTCGCATCAACTCGCGCATTACAGGGCGGATGCGGTAGCCTTGCAATTCATCGAAGAGTGGTTGCAACAACGTAATGGGCTTATCGTGCCGGGGGCGGGAACATCCTTTGAGTTTCCGCATCGAACTTTTCGTGAGTTCATGGCAGGCAAAGTGTTAGCCAAGCAAGGCTACGTCTCACCCACTACTCACGAAGGGGAAGATTGGGAAGAGATCGCGCCACGCTTGGTCAAAGAAGACGCAACCAAATGGCGTGATGTGTTTGCCTTCGCCGCCGGCTACGAGGGGAAGTTTGGAAAACTTAAACGGGTCGCCGAGGCGTTAGAGTTATTGTGCGATGAAAATTTGCGCCCCACAGCACACTCGGCTCCGGCTTACTTACTTGCTGGTGAAATCATCCGCGATGCCGACCCCACTAACTTCAATGACGCCAGCAATAAGAGTCGGTACACTCTCTATCAACGGATTCAAAATGGGCTCATTCACCTGATGCGCGATTCAGGTGGTGCCGCCTACCCTAACGACAAACCCAACACCCCGCCTACATCGGCCCATACCCTGACACCTGAAACACGTTTAAAGGCAGGTCTGCTTCTCGACTCGTTAGGTTGGACGCCATCCGATCTACATAATGTGATTACGATCCGCGACACGAAGAGTCCATTCGCTATCAGCAAATATCCGGTAACCAACTGGCAATACGCCCGCTTCCTCAACTCATCTGATTATGCCGATGAGAAAATTTGGCAGAGCATCGTTGGCTTCGATGAAAAAGGCAAACCGTTACCGAAAGTAGGCGCGGAGGCGTGGGATTGGTTTAAAGAAAAAGGCGGCAAAGAATTCAAACCGCGTTATTGGGATGACGCTCGCTTTGGCGCATCGCATCGCTTGTTGCCAGTGGTTGGAGTGAGTTGGTACGAAGTAGCGGCGTATTGCGTGTGGCTCGAAAGACATTGGCGCGATTTTGATGATACTCGCGCCGCGATGGAAAAAACTTTTGGCGGCAAGTTTACTATACGATTGTTACGCGAAGAGGAATGGGTTACTGCCGCAGGCGGCGAACAAGGTGATCGGCATGCATGGGGCAAAGAGGAAGACACGCGTCCTTACATGAATACTGACGAATCGCAACTCGGAGCTACTTCACCTGTGTGCATGTATCCTGCCGGAGAAAGCCCGCTTGGAGTAATGGATATGAGTGGTAATGTGTGGGAGTGGCAATCTGCTGATGGCGTGTTGTGCGGCGGGTCGTGGAACCACGATGAAGTCAGAGCGCGAGTAGTAGCTAAAGGACCCTGGCGCTATTCCGACTTCTGGGACAACATCGTCGGTTTTCGGGGGGGTCTCTTCCCCGTTTTGTGATTTTGAATTTCTGATTTCTGGCTTCTGAATTCTGATCGGGATGTCGTTAACGCTTCATGGCGGTTGGCGGCATCCCCCTTTTAAATCTCGCGCGTAGCGCGATCAAATTTTTTAAACAGGGTTCCCTGAAAACACGCGATTGGTTCGGAGTGTTTTCAGGGAACCGTATTTTTTTAGTACAATAATGGTAGTGCAGTGGGCTAAGCCATCACACATTTCTGTGATACTTGAACGCGGCGGCTTGATTGCTGTGTGCCAATCCGTTTGGCGAGTTGCCCTTGAGTCAGACCACGCAAGAGACGCAGGCGAGCTGCTTGATAAGCAGGTTCTCGCTCACAGACCGCCGCTTGAAAATCAGACTTGCTAAATTGTTTTGCTTCCCAATCTTCAAATTTTACTGTTGGCATTTGGGTTATCGCCTTACACCAATTGTGTGAAAACCTCGGGGTGTTGTTCAGCAATGCGTAACAAGGCTTCGGCAGGCCCGCTCGGCTTGCGCCGTCCTTGTTCCCAATCCTGAACAGTGCGAAGACTCACACCCATCAATCCAGCAAACGCCGCCTGAGATATTTTGAGTTTGGCGCGGATTTTTTTGGGTGGGGCAGGAGGAGTGAATTTATGAGTTCGCAAGACCCCGTGACCCGTTTTATAAGATTTGATCTCGCGCAGACCTTCAAGAATTTCCATACCAATGTTTCGATTAGGCATCTTTAACCTCCTCGGCAATTTGCCGTAGTATATAAGCGGGGATATTCTCAACATCGCTTTTACCATATGTCGTCAACATCCAAATTTCGTTCTCGCGTTTCTTGAAATAATAAATGACTCGCACGCCACCCCGTTTCCCTTTGCCTGCTTTTCCCCATCTCAATTTTCGCACCCCGCCTGAGCCCGGCACGATGTTTCCTTCTTCGGGGTGTTTGAGTAAAAAAATTTGTAGCCCCAGATATTCATCATCAGTCAAATAGGTGTAAATCAACTTGGTAAAGACCGATGTTTCGATGAACTCCATTTTGGCATTATACGGCAAAGCCGTATATCCGTCAACGCCAGTGTAGGCGCACCACGTAAAAAACTATTGGCTCAGACTCTAGGATTGAATGTCTAAGTTCTATTAAGTGATTGTCTTGATTGGGATGTCACAGACGCTTCATAGCGGTTAGCGGCATCCCCTTTTTCACCAGCGATCTAACTCTGCCAAGAGGACGGATTTGAAGTTGGCGATGGTGGGGTGATGCGAGCGCGGCAGAAAATCACTCAACTCAGATTTGAAATTGAACCGTGTCTTAGTGACCGCTTCGCGGACTGCCTGAAGTTGTATTTTATGTTTGGGCGTGATCATCTTCTGTCGCAGCAAAAAATAGCAATCAAAAAAATCGCGGGGCTTGGCGCGCGTGAGCAGTGCTTCCAGTTTTTCTTCGACGAGCATTTCTTGCGGCAACAACACGGCAGTGTAAGCCGGCGCGAAGTCGCTGCTGATCAACATCCCCTGCCCGCTCACGCTGCTTTTGCGACGTTGCGACACTTCGATCAATATCTGTGCACGATACCCGCTGACGGTGACCGCCAAAATTCCAAGATAACCGCCGCTGGTCTTTTTACTCTCCTCAATCGTCAGCTCCAACCCCAATTGCTCTAAAGCGCCGCACGCCAGAACTACCCATTCTTCAATGTCGCCCAGGCGAACTCCGAAGCCGGAAAAATCCAAGTCTTCTGAAAAGCGCGGGCTGTGGTAAGCAAGGCGAAGCGCGGTGCCGCCTTTGAACAACAACTGCTGGCTACCACGTTGGCGATATAACTCTGCCAAGAATAAATGTTGAACGTATTCGCGCGCAATGTTGATTTCAGTAGTTTGTTGGGTGATCGCCCAGCGGCGGATCGTTTCCGAAGTAATCATAGAATCTTTTCTATCGCTTTGAGCAAAGCGTCATGTTGAAACAGTTTGGCATACGTCCGCACTTTCGTTTTAGAGAGTTTCTGCAGGCGCAAGCGTTCGGGCAAGTCTTGGTGTTCCAACGTGGCTAAGTACATAGAGTCCACTAAGGCTTTCTCTGGGTCGGCGATCCAGATCGTTTGTCCATTGATGAGTGTCGGCGTGTAGCCGGTGAATGCCGTGCGCTTCAAGCGATGATAGACAAAGTGATGCCCTAACGCATCGAAGGTAGCCGTGGTGCGCGACGTGGCGGAAGTAAGAGTGTAGACCGTTTCGGGAATCAGTTGATAGTAAGAGAGCGCAAACGTGAAGGAAATGTAAGACGGACGATAAAGCGCATTCGCAACTTCCAGTTCCGAGGGTAGCCGCTCAGGCAAAGCATAGAGACCGCGACGCAATTTGATACAGTCTTGCCGTTTGACGGCGCGTGTGAGCAAGAAGCGGGTGGATGTCTCGCTTGCGCCACTCAAATGCATCAGGTCTTGTGGTGAAAATGTGGTGAGGGGCGTTTGACGGAGCGTACGCGCCGCATTTCCCCAATTGAGTAATTTAGCCATATCACTAATTATCCCAATTTGATAATATACGGGATGTCGTTGGGAGTCAAGCGACTGCTGCCCTAACAGCAATCTCCATATTGCATCAGATTCCAAGTTATGCTAACCTGATACTGCCAATACGAGAAAGCCTGTCGCTTGCTGGCACAAACGCAGGCTTTAACCCAAACCCTGCGAGGAGGGCAAGGAGCTATGTAAAAATGTCTTCACAACTGAATATCACGGTCGGCGACGCGTTTGAAATGTTCTTGCTTGCCAAACGCGCCGAGAATGTCCAGCGCGGCACCATTCGCAACTATAAATGGACGCAAGGCTATTGGCAAGAGCGCGTGGGTAATTCGTTCGCCCTGTCGGAAGTGACACCCGATATCGTGCGGCATTTCATGCTGTGGCTGCAAGGCGAGACGCAAGAAAACATCCCGGCGCCGAAGATGAAAGGCGCCACCGCTCGCATCCACTTCCGCAATTTGCACGCCTTCTTCAACTGGTGTGCCGCGGAAGAGATTCTTTCCCGCACCCCCATGCGTAACGTCAAACCGCCCATCGTCGAGGACGTTATCCCTGACGCGCTCGAAGAAACCGAAGTGGTGAACTTGCTCGATCAGGCGAAGAACAACGGAGATCGCAACTCCTTTCGCGATTACGTTATCTTGTTGTGTCTTCTAGCCACCGGCATTCGTCTGGAAGAAATCGGCAACCTTGATCTCGATGATGTGAATTGGGCGAAGGGCACGATCAAAGTCATGGGCAAGGAGCGGCGCGAACGCATTGTGCCAATGGGTGCGCTGTTAGCCAAAGAGTTGCGCAAGTATGTTTTGCAATACCGCCATGCCAACGAAGGCGAGACGGCGTTGCTTGTGAATGAATACGGGCAACGTTTGCTTGCGCGCGGCATTCAAAGCATGGTCATCCGCGATCTCAAAAAGTATGTGTCGCGCAAACTCAATCGCACCGGA